>Ga0209542_10000496_pt1 | contig 94907 bp, 95 predicted proteins | sample RifCSPhighO2_01_FD_184028 | JGI IMG/M metagenome (GOLD analysis project Ga0209542, IMG submission 184028) | Soil microbial communities from Rifle, Colorado - Rifle CSP2_plank highO2_0.1 (SPAdes) (version 2) | ecosystem: Environmental > Terrestrial > Deep subsurface > Rock core/Sediment ...
TGTCCATGATAAGCAAGGAGGCACCGACTACAATCACAATAATGCCAGCCGTAGCAAAGAAGAAAACCACGTTATAAAGCGGTTTTGGTCCACGCCCCAAATGCAAAAAGAAAAATATCTGGACGAACATCTGCACAACTGCAATGCCCAGAATTGCCATGAGTAGCCTATTTCCAGAGAAGGTTTTGTTGGCCACAAGTAGGTATGCAATGACAGTAAATAAGAGAGACAATACATAGCCTATGACATAGGACGTGGCTGTTCCGTGTTCGCTCTTGCTCATGTGAATGCTCCCAGATAAACTACGGTAAAGATAAATATCCAAACAATATCCAGGAAGTGCCAAAACAAACTTAGCAGAGCTAGCTTACGCACCATGTGCTTGTCTAGCCCCCGCTTTAAAACAAAGGCCAGCGTTATCACACCCCAAATCAGTCCAGACAAAATATGCAAACCATGCGTGCCAACCAAGACAAAAAACGATGACAGAAAAGCATTGGTCTGCATGGTGTGGCCAGACCGGATAAGCTCTGCAAATTCCCTTATTTCCAAACTAAGAAAAACTAGACCTAGCAAAAAAGTAATGCCAAACCACAAAAGTGTCTGGTTTTTCTGACGGCTCCTGGCAGCAATCATGCCGATCCCACAGGTAAAGCTACTGGTAAGCAAAATGATAGTCTCGGACAGGGCCAGCTGAGAGCTAAACAGGTCGCGGCCGGTTGGTCCGCCTAATGTATTGCCCCTTAGCACCGCGTAAACCGCAAATAATACCGCAAACATTAAAAGGTCTGTCATTAGATATATCCAAAAGCCAAACATTACCCTGTCGCTGGCTTCTTCCTCGTGGTGCACTGACGCAGATAATTCAGGGTTCGTCATCGTTTACGCCTTACTAACCCCAAAGCCCATGCGAGGACTGCCTTTATAAATTCTATGAGTCCCATATCTTCTTCGTTGGTGTCGCTGCCGCTAGGTGCAGATCGGACTTTGTCTGCATGGCTTTGCTCTATTTTTTCCACTTCTTTTGCCGAAACCACATACTCGGTTTTATCGTTAAATGTCCGCAGCACCAGGCAAATAATTATGCCAACGATAGACAAAATAGGCAGCCAGATAATCTCCCACACAAAGCCAAAGCCAACTAAAAAGGCAAAGATAGAAATGTATATGCCAGAGCCTGTGTTTTTGGGCACATGTATGTTTTCATAATGCGGCTTTTGTAAACCACGAAGTTTCATAGACCAAAATGCATCCCGCTCTGTGGCTTCTGGGATAACTGCAAAATTATAAGCCGGCGCTGGCGAGGTTACCGACCATTCGAGCGTACGTCCATCCCAGGGGTCGCCCGTAGCGTCAACTAGGCGCCTTCTTTGCATAATGCTTGCTACAATCTGGACAATCTGCAGCACAACCCCAATCATAATAATAACTCCACCAAAAAACGCCATTATGAAAAACGGCTGCCAACCATTAGACCCGTCGTAATGGTCAAGCCTTCTTGTTGCCCCCATAAGCCCTAATACATAAAGCGGTGTAAAGGCCATAAAGAACCCGATTATCCAGCTCCAAAAAGCATAACGCCCAATGCGCTCGTTTAGCCTGAACCCAGACATCTTCGGGAACCAATAATTGAGCCCTGCAAATATGCCAAACAGCACGCCGCCAATAACCGTGCTATGGAAGTGCGCCACCAAAAACAAACTGTTATGAAGCTGAAAATCAACCGGCGGTATGGCCAGTAACACGCCCGATATTCCACCCAACGCAAACACAGCAATAAAACCAAGAAACCAGAGCATCGGCAGACTGAACCTTATGCGGCCTTTGTACATGGTGGCAATCCAGCTAAACACCAGCGCGGTTGTGGGGATAGCAATTATCATAGTAGCTACACCAAAGGCCGAGTTTACATCCGCGCCCGCTCCCATGGTAAAAAAGTGGTGTAGCCATACCAGCAGAGCTATGGTTGCAACGCCAGACATGCCAAACACAATAGACTTGTAATGGGCAATGGACTTCCGGCTAAAGGTAGAAACTATTTCTGAAAAAATACCAAACGACGGTAATATCAAGATATAAACTTCCGGGTGTCCCCACATCCAAATCAGGTTTGTATACATCATGGCATTACCGCCGGCGGTAGTTGTAAAGAAATGCGTGCCAAGATATCTGTCAAAAAACAGCAGGGAGACCGTTATTGTGAGCAGCGGAAAGACCGTAACTACCATGATCATGCTTAGTAGTGAACCCCAAGTAAAAAGCGGCATTTTAAACAAGCTCATTCCTTTGGCCCGCATCTTTAGGATTGTCATAATAAAGTTGATCCCACCGAGTGTAGTGCCAATACCAGAAATCTGCAGGCTCCAGATCCAATAGTCAACGCCCACGCCCGGACTAAACTCTTTGCCAGAAAGTGGAGCCACGGCTAGCCAGCCGGTAGCGCTGAACTCTCCCCCCAGCAGAAAAAACATATTTACCATGACCACCCCAGCTACGTACAACCAGAAACCCAGCGTATTCATAAAGGGCGAAGCTAGGTCACGCGCTCCAATTTGCAAAGGTACTATGTAGTTAATAAGTCCAAAAATCAGAGCCATAGCCACAAAGAAAACCATAATGCTACCATGAGCTGTAAAGATTTGCTGAAAATGGTCAGACGTGAGGTAGCCGTGCGATGATCCTGAAGACAGTGACTGCTGGAGCCAGATCATGATGGCGTCCAGCCCGCCGCGCAGCAGCATAAATCCGCCGACTATAAAGTACATAATGCCGATCTTTTTGGGGTCGGTTGAGGTCAGCCATTCTTTCCATAGCCACTTCCACCTCTTTTTATAAGTTAGGTATGCTGCAGCAGATACGATCATCATTATAAAGGCAACTGCTCCACCTATGGTGAACCATTCATGTGGTAGCGCATGCCAGTTTAATTTTCCTAGCAACAATTCTTTCATTAATACCCCGCCTGTTCTGAATCGTGTCCGTGAGAACCCTCGTATTTACTTACTATCTTACTATATATATCCGGGTTAGTACTGCCGTAGAGTGTGGCAGCGTCGTTTTGGCTAGGTTTTAATAATTTATTGTATTCTGCAGCAGTGAGCCCTTTTGTGGACTGTTTTGTCTTGTTTATCCATAGGTCAAAATCACTCCTTGAACTGACACGAGTAATAAACCTCATGCCAGCAAAACCAGCGCCATTGATCTCGGCTGCGCTGCCTTCATAGTCACCGGTTGATTCTGCTATCAGGTTTAACCGGTTTTGGTGTCCGGTCATGGCATATAGCTGACCGCCTAGGTGCGGGATCCAAAACGAATTCATAGGCGCCTCATCTGCCGTTAGCTCAAACTGCACAGGGGTGCCAACTGGTATTTGTATAAAATTAATTGTTGCGACGTTTTGCTTGGGGTAAATAAATAGCCACTTCCAGCGCAAAGCCACCACCTGGACAGTCACTGGCTCGCCCCCGGCCTCAATTGTTCTTTGCGGTTCAAGTTTTTGGGTAGCAGGCAGCATAAACGATGCCAAAATCGCCACAGTAGCTGCAGGAATAGCCCAGAATACTGCAGTAGCAAACTTGCTGTTGCTGGAATGGTGGTTAGTTGTAGCCTTTTTGCCATTCTCTCTATATTTCCAAGCAAAAAAGTAGAGGAGGAACAAGGTGGGTATGGCAACCCCCAGCATAATTAAGACTGAGATTACCATTAGCCTGTGTTGATCATCTGCTACCGCTCCCTTGGGGTTAAACAGCACGACATCGTTGCCACGCAAAAGTACTGCTACCAGGAGGACAAGAAAAATCAGACCCGCCAATACAAACCATATGGGTTTACTTTGATTTAGCTTGCTTCTTCGTTTTGACATTAACCCAGAGCGCCATTTCCTATCATAACCACTATAGCATGCCATGCGTGATAGACTAGTTGCAGGATTTAAACAATACCGAAGATGTTCAAGGCTTATTATCAACTCACAAAACCTGGGATCATCTACGGCAATCTTATAACTGCTGCAGCAGGTTTCTTGTTTGCCTGCCAGTGGCATATAGATTTTGGCTTGTTACTAGCCACTCTGGCGGGCGTGACGTTAGTTATAGCCAGTGCCTGTGTGTTCAACAACTATATTGACAGAGACATCGACAAGCTTATGAGCCGCACGCATGAACGCGCACTTGCAACCGGCAAGGTTCCACCACGCAGCGCACTCGTGTATGCAACTACACTAGGAGTAATTGGCTTCTTGGCTTTAGGTCTGTTTGTAAATATTCGTGTGGTTTTACTGGGGCTAATTGCCATATTTGTCTACGTCGTGCTGTACGGTGTTACTAAACGCCGCTCGGTCCACGGCACATTGGTCGGTAGCTTTGCCGGAGCCATTCCACCAGTTGCCGGCTACGTGGCAGTTACGAACCGGTTTGATACTGCTTCGCTGCTATTATTTATTATCTTGGTCTGCTGGCAAATGCCGCACTTTTACGCTATTGCCATATATAGGTTCAATGATTATAAGAACGCCAAGCTACCCGTGCTGCCTGTCAAATACGGCATGCAAGCCACAAAACTGCAGATTTTGATCTATATTTTTGCATTTACCTTTTCTAGTTTGCTGTTAACGGTCTACGGTTACGTAGGATTTTCTTATTTTATAGTCATGGTAGCCATTGGGTTTTATTGGCTCTACATGGGTTTAGACGGGCTAAAGATTAGCAGAGAAAAAAATTGGGCCAAGAGGATGTTTTTATTTTCACTGGTGGTCAACCTGACATTTGCTATCACTTTAACGCTTGGGCCAATCCTGCCTTAACGAACGGGGTTCCTGTTTGCAGCGCAAGACTTCCGAGCAAGGCCAAAGACACTATCTGTCGCTTAATTAAGCGTGACAATAGCACAAAAAGGTGTGGGTGTCCGGTTTTTTGCTCGTGAGTACCCTCCTCCATAAGAAAGAAATCCAATGTTTTCTGATGAGTGGTTGGTTCTGCTTCATATTCCCCATTAACTAATGCCTTCATAAACTTACCGATAAGTTCCTTGCTCACTTTCATGTTTAGGTCCTCCAGTAACTCTATACATAGCTCTTCTAGTTCTTGCTCAAGTGCTGTTTGATTTTCCAAATCGCCTTCACTAATATCTTGCAAGTCGTGAACTGTTTGGGCAATAGTTTCTACGAGCTGATGTATTGCTTCTTTTTCTGTTTCATCCAAAAGCTCCAGATATTCTGCCATTTCTCCATTTGTTGCAAATCGAGGTTCAAGCAGTTCTGGCAGTTCCCAAGAGTGTTCTACCGGCAATTCAGACTCTATATCAGCCGTAAAGAACATCGCTTCATCTTGATCTTGTAGTCTGCCATCGTAATATTCTGTAAACAAAGGCTCGACCCCTGGCAGAATGTCATTCTCGCCTGTGCTTAGATCTGTTTCATTAAATTCATATAGAGTAGTTTGCTCCTCTGTATCGGGATCGGGCAGTTGAACTTCAACAGTTAGGTGTTCGGGTTCTGGTGCGGCTGCATGGAGTTTGTTGTTGTCTTTAGAAACAGTGGTTTCTTTAGCCTGATTCCCTGCGAGAGATTGCCCCACCTTCCGACTACCAATCTCGTACTTTACCATTGGTAAGGCTAGATCTTTTGCATTATCAGAAAAGTTATCTTCGTTTTTGAGATCTGGTAATTTGTTTTTTTCGGACACATCCCCAAATTCTTCCCGTGTCCGCTGACCAGCCAGTTGCTCGTTAATGATTGTGCCAAGGGTTTGGTAGCTTGGTTGTTCGACTTTTTCAACAGCAATAGTCTGTGGTTTGTGTTTTTCTGGCTGGGCTACTACCCTGCTAGCATCTTTACTCGGTGGTGATTCTAGTTTTTTTTTACGTTTTCAGGCATTGCCCGAATAACGTCGTTCTGTTCGTCTCGCCTCACAAAAAGCCCGAGTGCGCTTTCAATTGCCTCTTGTGGATCTCTGCCAGCGACACGGGCTTCAGCCACAGTATTGATAATGCCGTCTCTTATTGGGGCATGCTTTTCCATTCCCATAAATTCAACTAACGTTCCTGAGCACACACCGCCCGCAAAAAGCTGGATTGAACCGACACGTTCGGGATCTAAACCCATCTCAGATAATATACGGCTACCTACTTGCGCAGGATCGACTTCGGGACTTTTCATAAACTTTTCGTTGCCCATGATCTATCTCATCATAGCATAACCATTACTGTTCATTCACCCTTAAAAGTGGTCCCGGATATGGCTGAAGCTATAGTCCCAGCTAGAGTCGGTCTTTTTGTGTGGGTTAAAGATGTTCTGCGGGTCAAAGGTCTGCTTTACTTGTTTAAAGATTTTGACCATATCTGCCCCATACATCTGCTCTAGCCATGGGCCGCGGATCAGCCCGTCGTTGTGCTCGCCAGAAAGCGAACCGTGATAGGAAAGCACCAACTCGTTTACCTCTTTCATAGCAGGCAGCAGTTTGGCACGCTCAGCCGGGTCTTCTAACTTCATGAGCGGTATAACGTGAAAGTTGCCATCGCCCATGTGGCCAGCCACCGTGGCCATAAGTTTATACTTGTTTATAATTTCGCGTAGTTTAGGCAAAAATTGAGGCAAAAACTGCGGTGGCACCACCAGGTCGTCTATAAACGGCGCAGTGTGTTTGTCTTTGACCTTTTTGCGCAGCAGATTAAAGCTTTCGCGCCGCATAATGCGAAACTTCCAGGCTTTGGACGGAGTGTTGTCTTCTTCTGCTGCCTCCAGTTTATAAGGGGCGAGCGCCTGCTTCATGTTTGCCAGTTTTTGATCTACTTCTTCCTGGCTGGTTCCTGTAAATTCTATAAGCATCACAAGCTTAGGTATACCTTTAAACAAAATCAAAGCGTCTGGCAAAAGCTGCAACCCCAGCTTTATGAGAGCGCCAAGTCCCAGTGTTTTTCTAAAGTAAGGGAAGAATTTTATAGACAGGTTCAGGGTGTAATTATCGAATGATTCAAAGGTGGCGGGTTTATGCTTTAATACCTCGTTTATAATTTCGCCAAGCCTGGATGTATCTTTCAAAAAGCACACCAGCACGCCCGAAAAATCGCGCTTTGGCACTAGCCGAAACGTCACATCAGTAACCATGCCAAGCGTACCCTGCGAACCCACGATCAGCTTGGTCAGGTCAAACATTTCTGTCTGCCTGTCGTACACATCCCAGATGTTATAACCGGTGGAATTTTTGGATACTCTCGGTTTGGCCGCTTTGATTTGTTCGTAGCGGGTCACGCACAAGTCGTACATGTCGCGGTAAATTTCGCCCTCAAAGTCGCCTTGCTGGCGCTTTTGGTCTACTTCGGCTTTGGTCATGGGTTTAAATGTGTACTCTTTGCCATCGGCCAGTACCATCTTTAGCTCCGTCACAAAGTTTTCAGTTTTGCCGTATTCTAGAGACATTTCTCCGCCCGCATTGTTGGCTACCATGCCGCCAATTGTGCAAAGTTCTCTGGACGCCGGAAAACTGGGCATGAGAGCTTTTTGCTCTAATGTTTTTGGCTCAAAGTCGCGGTAAAACACCCCTGGCTGTACGCGTGCAGCTGAAGGGGTTACCTCCTCTATGGCAGTAAAGTGTTTGGAAAAATCCACAATTATAGAGTCGTTTATGGCACCGCCAGACATACACGTGCCGCCGCTGCGAGCCGTGATAGATAAAGTGTGGTTCAACTTTTTATGGGTGGATACTGTTTTTACAAGAGTCTGTAAGTCTTTGCTATCCATGGGTGACACAACCAGCTGGGGTATTACCTCAAACAATGAGGCGTCGTGGCTATAGAGCTGCCGGGTTTCATCGCTGCTATCAACCTCACCCCTAAACCCGTCATGTTTGAGCGCTTGAACAAATTGTTCCATTACCCTTAAGCTTAAACGTAATCGAGCTGCTGAGCAAGAATATGAGGGTTTCGTCGTCCGCCGTTGGCGGACTTGCACGGCCTACTTTTTCTCTACAGTTAGAAAAAGTAGGCAAAAAGATCCGCCCCGGCTAAAAAACAGTGATGGTCGTTCGCTGGCGAGCATCCGGATGCTGCGGAGCTACTTCGCTGTTTTTTGGAAGAATTATAAAACAGCTCCGTTCGAACAAGTCCTCGCATCTCGGTATGCTAGCTGCACTCACTCTCTCAGTTTTTCAGAGGGGAAGTAAAAATATACCGGGCTCTGGCTGAACCTGAAGTAGATGTTGTCAGCCCATACAGTGGTCCAGCCCTTGTTAACCAAGGGCTGGAGGCCGAAGCCTTGTTTGACGAAGTCTGCACATAGGCAGACGAGGAGTTCTGCAGGCAAACGTATGGCTGACAACCAGATACATCAAGTGAAAGCCAGCTGCCCGCCATTTCTTTGGTAGCTTTCTTTGTGGTCCAAAGAAAGCTACTCGCTACAGTGCCTGAAAGGCACAGCGAAAAATAGTTCAATGAAAACGAACTACCGAAACAATTGTGTATAATCAGAGGTAAATATGAAAAGAAAAATCTTAATTTTAGGCGGGGGGTTTGGGGGTATCAAAGCAGCCCTTGAGCTAGCCGACGACGAGCGGTTTGATGTCACACTTTTGTCTGATAAGCCTGATTTCCGCTATTACCCCGCACTTTACCGTACTGCCACAGGCGGCAGCAAGGCCCAATCACGCATACCGTTGGCAGATATATTTGAAGGCAAAGACATCACAGTAGAAAATGATGAAGCCACCAAACTGGACCGCGAAGAGCATTTGGTGCATGGCAAAAGCGGCAAAACATACCACTATGACACCTTGGTTGTTGCCCTGGGTGTGGTCACAAACTACTTCGGCATAGAGGGGTTAGGGGAGTACTCTTTCGGCATAAAATCCATAGAAGAAGCAGCGGAGCTAAAGTCACACATTCACGAACAACTGTTAGAAGAAGGCCGCCCAGATCTAAACTATATTGTGATTGGCGGCGGACCCACGGGGGTTGAATTAGCCGGTGCGTTGCCGTTGTATATAAAAAAGGCTATGAAAAACCATGGCATAAAGCACCGTGCTGTACGTGTAGATTTGGTAGAGGCCGCCCCACGCTTGCTGCCCCGTATGCCAAAAGATGTCTCGCGCTCTGTTGCTAAACGTCTGCGAAAGCTTGGCATCAAACTCTATCTGGGCAAGAAAGTAGAGGGCCAGACTCGCGATTCGCTGATGGTAGAGGGCAAGCCCATAGAGTCAGAAACAGTGGTATGGACAGCCGGCGTAACCAACCACCCATTTCTTAGAGCTAACGATTTTGTGCTAACCGATTCTGGCAAAGCAACTGTGAACCAGTACCTAGAAACCGAGCCAAGCATTTATGTGATCGGCGACAATGCCGATACGCCGCATTCGGGACTAGCCCAGACTGCGCTGTGGGACGGTCTTTATGTAGCCAAACACCTCATACAACTGGCAGATAACCATCAGCCAAAGCCCTATGAACCCCGTAAACCCGTATATGTGGTTCCAGCCGGTCCCAAGTGGGCTGCTGTGCTTTGGGGTAAAGTTCGTATTTATGGCTGGGTTGGCTGGTGGCTGCGCCGCGCGGCTGATTTGTTAGGCTACCATCACCTGGAACCTTGGTGGAAAGCCAGCCAGCAATGGATGGAAGAAAACGTAACCGAAGAAGAATGCCCACATTGCCTCGCAAAATAGTAAATCAGTTTGTGCCAAAAGATATATGGCAGTACGTAGGTATTGTAGGTACCCTAGCCTGCGTCATAATATTTCTGCGCGAACCTAGTTTTCCTACTCCAGACAAATTACTGATATTTTTGACATTTATTTTTCTCTACTTTCATCAAGGTTTGCAGCTGCTAAAGCGATTGCTGCCTTTTGTGGCCATACTTTTGGTATATGAATCTTTTAGAGGAATTGCCGACCATCTAAATACCAACGTTAACTTTACGGCAATGATTAGTGCCGACAAATGGATGTTTGGCTCGCTGCCCACTGCCAAGTTGCAAGAGTGGCTTTGGCACGGTTCGGTACAGTGGTATGACTTTGTGTTTTATACTCCTTATGTACTTCATTTTGTCGTTCCGGTAGGGCTAGTTATTTTGGTTTGGAAATTGCGTGAATCGTTTTATTGGCGTGCAGTTACTATGTATATAATTTTGTCTTTTATGGGGTTTTTTACGTATTTGCTTTACCCTGCTGCACCACCGTGGATGGCCAACGACGCGGGCTATATAGAGCCTATAGAGCGAATATCTAGCCATGTGTGGTTTGCCATGGGGTTGCACGACTTTCCTTCTTTTTATAGCGAAATATCACCAAATCCGGTGGCAGCTGTGCCGTCTCTACATGCAGCTTATGCGCTACTATTTTCTATGATTGTTTTTAAACTTTTTGGTAAAAAGTGGGGGGCACTGTCCTTGCTCTACCCCGTTATTTTGACTGTGGGAATTATATACCAAGGTGAACATTACGCGGTAGATGCCTTGCTAGGATTCATTTATGCTGCCGCAGCCTACTGTTTGACCCTTTGGCTGTTCAAAAAAGTTGACCCTAAACTCAACCAGCAACTTTCTAAACTATTCCGAATTAACAAAAAAGATAAAGTTTAGCTTTGTTGGTTTTTTCGCCACGCCTCAATCTTTGCGTGGTCACCAGATAACAGCACTTCTGGGACCTTCATGCCTTTAAATTCTTCTGGCCGTGTGTATTGAGGGTATTCTATAGTTTTGTCATCGGCAAAGCTCTCTATCTCTGCAGATGTTTCGCCGCCCAGTACGCCCGGAATTAGCCTTACAACCGAATCAATAATAATCATAGCTGGCAGCTCCCCGCCGGTTAGTACGTAGTTGCCTATGCTGTACTGCTTGTCTATCCACTTTGTAATTCTCTCGTCATAACCCTCATAACGCGGACAGACAATGATGAGCCCTGTAGCTTTGCTCAGTGCCTTTGCCTCAGACTGAACGTAGCGCTGGCCTCGGGGGGTAGGCAAAATTACCAGCGCTTCCGGGTCGTTTTGTTTAGCCCTTTCTATAGCGGCTACTACGGGCTCTGGCTTTAGCAGCATGCCGTCGCCGCCGCCATATGGCGTATCATCCACGGTTTTGCGTCTGCCCAAGCCAAAATCGCGCAGGTTTATATAGCTATACTCCGCCAAACCTTTGTCTTTGGCCTTCCACAGCATAGATGTTTCCAAAACCGCGGGAAACATCTCAGGAAACAACGTAATAATTTGAATTTTCATGGCTAGGATTATACTCCTTAAAACAAAAATATCCCGTATTTCGGGATAGTTTTGTCACATAAAGCTCCCATTCGCCTAGGCGTATGGCTCGCAATGAGCTTCTCTAATTTTTAACTCTCTGATTATACAAAAACCAATTGAATTGTGCAATGCCGAGCCTCAGAGTTCTAGGTCGTCGAGTTCGGCAAGCTCCTTGCGTGTCTTGCTAACTACGTCGCTACTGTCGTCGTCATAGCTATTGCTCTCTTTGCTCGGTTCTTCAACCTCATCTGGAGTGCTGCTTTCTTCATCTTTAGGTGCTGCGGTTTCGTCAGCATCGTCATCAGTTTTTGCAGGGGATGAAGATTGCTGGTAATCACGTGGCGGACCGTTGTCTACAATCTTTAGGTTGTAGCGGGCATCGTTTTTAGTACCCAGTGCACGAAGCAGCGTGCGCAGGCTTTGTGCGGTTGCACCGCGTTTGCCAATAACACGCCCAAGGTCTTCGGGATCTACCGTCAATTCAAGTAGCACGCCTTTTTCATCTATACGGCGCTCTACTTTGACCGCGTCTGGGTTGCTTACTAGTGACTTTACAACGTACTCAATAAACTGTTGGTCTATGCTACTCATCCCGTTAGATCTCCACTTAACTTTCTGTTGTCTGTTGACGTCTGAAGCTCGGTGATAGCTTCAACATTCGCTAAATTTTTGACGGTCTTTTGGAATCTAACGGGACTCATGTTCTGACTCTCCTTACAATTGCTGTAATGTTTTGATTATAACAAATTATTCTGTTTTATCGGCAACGGCTTCGGGCTCTTCGGCTTCAGCACTTGGTTCAGTAGTAGCTGCTTCTGCTTGTTCTGGCTGAGACGGTTCAACTTCAGTTGGCTTTTCTGCAGCTTCTTCTGTTTCTGCCGGTTTTTCTTCTTTAGGCTGGTTTTTTCTAAGTTTTTCGGGGTTTCTAATCTTGCTTTCTTTTTTGGCGGGTTCAGATACCCATGCCGGAAGCTTTACGCCCTCTTTTTTCATAAGCACTACTACTCTAGGCGAGGGTTGGGCGCCATTTTTTAGGTAGAGGTCGGCTTTTTCCTTGTCTAGCACTACTGCCTTGGTGTGCGGATCGTAGCTGCCCAAATGCGCAATTACTTTACCCCTTTTAGGCGACCAACGTGAATCTTGCACCACTACTCTAAAGTGGGCGTGACCAGAACGACCTTGTCGTTGCAAACGAATAGCTAACACTCTTTCGTACTTCTCCTGTTACTTTGTGAGATAATCTGGTTTATTTTACAGGGGTTTAACAGATAAGTCAATTGTTGATTTTTGGTGCTTGTTGATTGGAATTTACGCTATTTATAGCTCTTTAGGGCTGCTTCGGCTGCGCTTTGCTGGGCAATCTGTTTGCTGGGGCCAGTGCCCTGGCCCTTTAACTGATTCTCTACAAATACGCCCACTGTAAAAGTTTTGTCGTGGTCTGGGCCTTCTTCGCTGATAACCCTATAAACAGGGGTAAAGCCGTCTTTGCTTTGGACTAGTTCTTGCAAATGCGACTTAGGGTCCATCCATGAGCCGGTTTTTAAAATATCTTTTAGGGTAATAAGCAGGCTTGTTTCTATAAACTTCTTGGAAGCCTCGTAACCCTGGTCCAGATAAAGGGCACCCAGAACAGCCTCGAAGCAGTTAGCCAAAATTTGCGCCCGCGCCCTTGCACTACCTTGTTTTTCGCCGCGACTCAAACGAAGCAATGGCTCAAACTCATACAAAGAAGCTGCCGCAGAGATACTTTCTGTGCGCACCAACGCGCTGCGCCAGTTGGTAAGCACGCCTTCTGGCTCTTCGTAATTTTGATACAGGTATTCGGTTACCACCAGTTCCAGCACCGCATCGCCCAGAAATTCTAGGCGTTCGTTGTGCTCACGCACACTTTTTCGATGTTCGTTTAGATACGACCTATGGGTAAAGGCGGTTACCAAAAGCTCTGGGTTTTTAAACTGAACTCTCAGCTTGTCGCTAGCAAATTGTTGGTATTTAGAGAAATCTTGCATATGGGGGTTATTTAGCTTCGCGGATCTTTTTTAGTGCCAGTAGTATGATTTTGCCTATGTCTTCGTACTCAATCTTATCAAGTGCCTCATTGGGCGTAAACCATTTGATGTCGTTCATCCAATCCTCTGGTTTTAACTTGTCTGCATGGTCTGGCGCATGTACCAAAAATATCTCTGTTGTCATAAGCACTAGGCTAGTACCACGGCGGTAACGGAAGTTTATTTTACCCAGCCAATCCATAACCTTTAGGGTCTTTAGACCGGTCTCTTCGCGAATTTCGCGCGCGGCGGTGTCTTTGGATACTTCACCCTCCTCTATATGGCCTTTTGGTATAGTCCAGCGGTTTTTTGCGTCTTGGATCAGCAAAATCTCTGTCTGCTTGGTTTTTGGATTTTTACGGAAAACTATGCCGCCAGCGGTAGGTTCGCGAACAACTTCGGATATAGCCGGCCTGTGCCGGTGTACAAATTGCTTGATTCCATTTATGGGTTTAGGTCGCTTCATATCATTCTTTCTTCTTAGCTTTTGGCTTGGTCTTTTCCTCTTTTTGGCGCAGCGCGGTGCCTAAAACGCCGTTGATAAATTTGGAGCTGTTGTCTCCGCCAAACGCTTTGGCCAGTTCTACCGCTTCGTTAATGACAACTTTTGGCGGTGCATCCTTGTCAAACAGCAGTTCATAAAGCCCAATCCTGAGGATTATGTGGTCCATGCGGGCAATCTGGTCGATTGGCCATTCTGGAGCAATGGGCTGCAAAATTTGGTCAAGCTCGTCTGCCTTTTCATTGACACCTTTGACCAGCTTTTCTACAAAACCAGTGTCATCAATAGTATCCTGGTATCGGTTGACGTTGCGCCCTAAGACCTTGTTTAGATCAAAGCTAACGTCTTTGGCCTCTAGTCTAAAATCCTGCTCATAAAGAGTTTGAAGGGCTACAATACGACCAAGATGACGGTTGGCACTCATAACACACTCCGTTTTTGAAACGATTGGTGCTTACTAGATGAGTGCTTATTGCTCATTGTCAAAGATCCTTTTTCAGGCATCAGTACTATTATAGCGGACTGGGGGCTTACTTTTCTGACGCTTTTTTGCCAGTTTCGCGGCGAGTTGTATGAACCTTTACGGGCGACGTGGCATTTACACGACGTGCTAGCTTTAGAACCAAGTGGCTCCGTCTGCTGCCTGTTCGGCGTGGGCTGGTGCGTTTTTTAGGCTTACCCATAGGATATACAGCTTCCTTGCTTAACTTTTACTGATACTTAGGAGTATTCTAGCCCAAGGATGGCTTATTTTCAACCCATCTTGTCAACAAGCCAAATATTTAGTATGTTTATCTCACTGTGAGTGCAGAGAACGAGGACCCCTTTCCTGTAGACCTAAGTGGCCGCATATTTAAACCGGTCAAGATTAAACGTGGCCAAGATATGCGGACCATAGAGCAACACAGACACAACATGGATAGCTTGGGCTTTATGTCAAACTCAGTGGCAATTTCCGCAGCCGTAGAAGACTACCGGCAACGCGTCCGAGACAAAGTGCAAACCGCCGTAGAATCAGATCAAAAAGTAAGCGAGCTGAGGCCTGGCTCTAGCCAATTATCAGATGAGCAAATAGAGATTCCTGCATATGTGTATAGAGAAGCAGGTTTTCACCCCCTAAGATCGCATGTAAGGCTAATACCAATCCAGTCGGCCACTCCCCATCACCAAGAAGCCAGCTAAACTACAATATTTACCAACTTACCTGGTATGTAAATGGTCTTTTTTGCTTCTTTACCCGCCAGGTACACAGCAACTTTTTTGTCTTTTTTAGCGGCTTCTACCACAGCCGACTCGTCGCTGCCAGATGGCAGCTCTATGTTTGCCCGGACCCTACCGTTTACTTGCACAACTATTGTTACGGTGTCGCTCAGCAGGTATTTATCATCATGAACCGGCCAAGCCGACTGGTGAACCGAGCCTTCTTGGCCCAATTCTTGCCAAAGCTCTTCGGCTATGTGGGGCGCAAAAGGTGCCAGTAACTGCACCAAAGTTTGGAGGGCAAATTCCCAGTTTTTTGTCTTGCCCATTCCCTTTTCAGCCTTTATTTTGTACAGCTCATTAACAAATTCCATCAGTGCAGCAATTGCTGTATTGAACCCAAGCTCTTCCAGATCCTTGCTAACTCTAAAGATCGTCTTGTGGGTCATTGCCTGCAGCTCTTTGCTCTCTACATTCTGTTCTTTGCTCTCCGGTGCCAAGTACTCTTGGCAGATTGTCCAAACTCTCTGCAAAAAGCGGTAAACTCCACCCATACCTTCCACGCTCCAGGCAGCAGATTGATTCCAGGGGCCTATAAACAATTCCATTAGGCGAGTAGCATCAGCCCCGTAGCCCTGGTCTATCAAGCCGTCTGGTTCTATGGTGTTGCCCTTGCTTTTACTCATCTTCTGGCCGTCAGGGGCCAAGATCATGCCTTGGTTGCGCAGCGTGGTAAACGGTTCTTGGAATGTTATAAGACCCTCGTCATACATAACCTTGGTCCAAAAGCGGGCATATAAAAGGTGCATTACAGCGTGTTCGGCCCCGCCTATATAATCATCTACCGGCAGCCACCGTTCGACAAGCTCACGGTCAAAAGGTTTCCCGGCATTGTGAGGGTCGGCAAAACGCAAAAAGTACCAAGAGCTGCAGGCAAAGCCATCCATGGTGTCTGTTTCTCTCTGGGCCGGTTTGCCACAGGTGGGGCAAGTGGTATTTACAAACTCAGAAACACCAGCCAACGGGCTGCGGCCTTCGCCGCTGGGTTCATAACTCTTTATTTCTGGCAATTCTACTGGCAGCTGGTCATCTGGCACAGCCACCGGTCCGTGTTCAGGGCAATGGATTATGGGAATTGGCGCGCCCCAGTAACGCTGGCGGCTTATTAGCCAATCACGCAGTTTGTAATTGACTCTTTCTGAAGCTGAACCTTTTTTTGCTAACCAAGCAGTGATTTGTTCTCTGGCTTCAGAAGAAGATAGACCATCAAATTGGTCAGAATTAATAAGTGTGCCCTCGCCAGTAAAACAAACTTTTTTTGATAGTACTTCTTTGGCATGCACCTTATCTTCTGGCATAACCGAAACTTTGGCTGGTATGTCAAACTTCATGATAAATTCAAAGTCACGCTCGTCATGAATGTCACCAAAGATTGCCCCTGTGCCGTAACCACCTAACACAAAATCTGCTACCCAGATGGGCAGTTTTTCATCATTAGCGGGGTTTATAGCATAAGAGCCGGTGAACACGCCGGTTTTTTCTTTTTCGTCCTCTTGTCGTTCTATATCGGACTTAGCTTGGGCTTGCTTTACGTAGTTTGTTACCTCTGTTTTGTGATCTGCATCAGTGATCTGCATCACAAGCGGATGTTCCGGCGCAAGCACCAAAAAAGCCCCGCTAAAAAGTGTGTCTATCCGAGTGGTAAAGACTTTGATGCTGTCTTTTGAACCCTCAACTTTGAATTCTACCTCTGCGCCCACGCTGCGGCCGATCCAGTTACGCTGCATAGATTTGATAGATTCAGACCAGTTTAGGTCTTCTAGGTCGGCTTCTAGGCGGTCAGCGTAGTCTGTAATTTTAAAGAACCACTGGTTTAGAGCCTTTTTTTCTACCTCGTTGCCACAGCGCCAGCATTTGCCAGCCTCTACTTGCTCGTTTGCCAGCACAGTTTTGTCTACCGGGCACCACCACTGCAAGCTTTCTTGCTGGTAAGCCAGTCCGCGTTTAAACAGCATTAAAAAGAACCACTGTGTCCATTTGTAATATTTGGGGTCGGTGCTATCAATCTCTCGTGACCAGTCATAGCTAAAACCCATTTGCATGAGCTGCTTTTTGAACTTGCTGGTGTTTTCGTCTATAGCCTTGCGCGGGCTGATTTTGTTCTTTATGGCGTAGTTTTCTGCCGGCAAGCCAAACGCGTCCCAGCCCATAGGGTGAAGGACGTTATAACCGCTCATGCGGGCGTGTCGGGCCATGGCGTCGCCTATGGTGTAATTGCGCACGTGCCCCACATGCATAGCCGCGCCGCTAGGGTATGGGAAATATTCCAGCACGTATTTTTTGGGCTTTTTAGAGTCTTCTTCTGCCCGGTAAATACCTTGTTCTTCCCATTTGGCCTGCCACTTGGGTTCTATCTCTTTGGGATTGTAGCGTTTCACTACCTATAAAATACAGCAAAAACAGATATTGGGCTATCTGTTATCTCCGAACAATGTCAAGAAACTCACGGGTTATGTCACCTCTTTCCATGACCGTTGCACTCAGTTTATAAGGCAATCCTAGTTCCTGCATTTTTTTAGCTATCGTGGGTATTATATTTTTTTTGAGTTTTGGCACCGGGATAGGGACGTTTGTGGCATTGCGTGAGATGTCTCTCAAATCTACCGACTCGTGCCTTTTCCTTATTAGAAATGTAACTATCTCCTTTTCAATATGGCTCAAGTCAGAATTAAGCAAGGGTTCTAAGTCCATAAACATGTCTGGTTTAACAGCATCTTCGTAGGCTAAACTCTGCTCTACCACTACTTCAGTGTTATCACCATCTGGTATTACTAGCTCTTCTGGGACCTCTGATTCTTCCGGTTCCGGGTCATGCTCGGACATATCATGACCATCAGCATCTCTTGGGTTTTCTGCTTCCTCTTGCTCATCTACGCTCTCTTGTATTCCAGGATCAAGGGTATCCGGACCACTATTTTGTACACTTACGCCAGCTTCTATAATTGTTGGCTCGCTTTCCTCCACCACCTCACGAATGGCTGTTTCGGCAATGGGCTCTTCTGGTGTTTCCTTTGTGCCCAAATCACCATCGTCTAGTGCTTTATTGTGTTCTGGAACTGGCTCTAATTTTAATGATTCACCAGTCTCATTGACTTCTTCGGGCTCAACGCCAAGCCCAATCCACTTCCTGTTGCTATTCGGGTAGTATCCAGATTTAATAATGCCAGTGCTTTTTGATTGAGACACAAGTACCTGACTGTGCATAGTTATACTGTTACGCCTATATGATTCAGAGTGTGCATGCATGAAGCTGCTTGAATCCATAATGTCACCGTAGGACACTTTCTTGCCTGAATTATTTAGAAGTATAATCAGGAGTTCGCGGTTTCTTTTTGCCCATTCGCTTGGTGAAGAAATGTATATTGTTCCGTTTATTTCATAACCATTCTCGTATATACGCACCGTATCGTCATCAGACCCTTCTTCTTGTCCTGATTTTGGCCGTGAGAATTCCGTAACCAATTCACCAGCTTCTTCAAGAAGCAACGCGTATTCATCAGACACTGGATCGGGCTCTACGTATATTCTTTCTATGCCGCCCAATAGAGTAGCAAGGTCGCCTAGCCTAGCGTACGAGCCTTCTCGGTACAAACGTGAAACGTATTGCCCAAGGTTGTCCAAAATATCTCCTGCTCTGTCGATCAGCGCCTCGGGTGATTCCTCAAGATCAGCCATATGGCACAATTATGAAGGGTTTAGAGGAGGGCACGCAAGCATGAGCGCTAATTTACTGCTGTCAACCAGGCAGCGTATGTTTGGTCTTCGCCTTTTTGGACCTTAGCGTAAGCCTCGGCCAGTTGCTTGGTTATGGGCCCGATTTGCCCATTGCCTATAGCTCTCTTGTCTATTGAGATAACTGGTGTAATTACTGCGCTGGTGCCACACAGGAACGCCTCGTCTGCCTTATAAAGCTCAGTACGGTCTATGCTACGTTCCTCTACCTTTATGCTCTGTTTGTTAGCAAGTTCCAGCAATGAATCGCGGGTTATGCCCTCTAAAATATCTGTTGAGGTATCTGGCGTAGCTAGCACGCCATTTCGGACTATAAATAAGTTTGCCACTGTGCTTTCTGCCACGTGTCCGTGGTGGTCTAGGGCAATCGCGTCGTCATAGCCATTTTGCAAGGCTTCGTTTTTCATAAGGCTGGCGTTTACATAGCTGCCATTTATTTTTGCCTTGGCCGGTATGGAGTTATCCATGTTGCGTATCCAGCTAGACACACACAGGTTCGCACCAGACCTTGGCAAAATTTCGCCCATAGGGTACACATACGCGCTCAAACTGTTTTTTAGACCGTGTATTTTGGTGCCGGTAGCTACCTCGTCTATAAAAACCGTAACCCGTACCAGCGCGTCTTCTTTGACGTTATTGCGGTGCACCAGTTCTAGCATGGTGTCTTTGAACTTTTCGGGCGTCCACTGCTCTTCAAAACTATGAAAGTCCATTATGCGAGCAGAATTAACTAGACGCTTGTAGTGCTCGTCTAGCCTGAACGCATACAGTTTTTTCTGACGGTCGTTCCAGTTCACGCTAAAGACGGTATAAACGCTAAGGCCGTACAAAACCGGCGAGCTGGCAATGCTCAGGTTTGCGTTTTCAAAAGGAACAAAATTGTCACGCAAGTATGTTATTGAGTTTGTAGTGTCAAAAGCCATTCTGATTTCTAAAACTGTTTTAGATAGCTGGTTGAAAAGGCGGTAGTAAACTCTTGCTTCCCTGCGTGTCGTTCAAAAGCTAGGTCTACTAGTTTTGTAACCAGATCTACAGAAGACACACCAGCCACTCGCCAGTTGTGGGCATATAGCCCACCGGGCAATGGATTGACCTCATTAAAGTAGACTTCTTTTGTTTTACTGTCTATCAGCATATCTACCCGAGCAATACCTTCGCAGCCCAGTGCCTTGTAGACGGAAGTACCAAGCTCTTCTGCCTTTTTATAAAGCTCTTTTGACAGGTCAGCGGGAATCTGGCTATAGCCTTGGGCACCCTGTTTTGGCCCTGTTTTACCCTTTTTACCACCCTGCATATACTTGGTATCAAAATCAAAATAATCTTCTGGTTTTGTCAGCGGTTGTTCAAGCAGAGCGGGTTGGGGGCTTTCATTGCCCATAATAGGCAGGGTAACTTCGATTAGATTTTGCACACCTTGTTCCACAATGACTTTGTCGTCATAGTGCGCAGCTACTTCTAGTGCATTCATTAACATTTTAGGTTCTTCAACTCGGGTTATGCCGATGCTGGAACCCAGATGTGCAGGTTTAACAAATAATGGGTAGTTTAGGTCTTTTACGTAATCCAATATTTTTTGAGGGCTATGCGACAACTCGGATGAATAAAACCAAGTCCAAGGGGTGCTGAGGATGCCTTCGGCTTTGGTTACCTGTTTTGACAGGACTTTATCCATTGCAATTGCGCTGGCTGCCAGACCGCAACCCACAAACGGCACATTTGCCATCTCAAGTACGCCCATTAGCTCGCCATCTTCACCATGAGTCCCGTGCATGGCCGGGAAAACAACGTCTATTTTTTTATACATTTTGCGGCCAGCAAATTGGCTCGATTTGACTAAAGTCAGACCCTCGTCAAATAACAGATGGACTTTGGGTGCCTTACGCATAAAGTCCTCTATTTCCCCGCTTTGGTATAGCTTGATGTCTTTTAATTTCTGGTCCCAGTACCACGAACCGTCTTTGGCAATATACACGGGCTCTACATGGAATTGCTTGGTCAGCTCCAAAGGCTTAATTACGCTTGCTAGTGCTGTAACTATGGAGATGTCATGCTCGGTTGAGCGTCCGCCAAAGATAACCGCAACGGTTTTCATGCTTTTAGTATAACCGAACTTACAATTTATCTGCGCAATTGTAGGCGACTAATTGTATTGGTCGGGCCAGTCGTTTTGCATGAGTACGGCGTCGCCCGCGGCAATAAAATGCTCCAAGTTGTTATAAAAGTTCAGAGGATCCTGTTCTATGACCAGTTGGCCTTTATAACCGCCCTCTTCCAAACCACTTATTATATCTGTCGTGACAGAGTGCTGCATAAGCACCACAATATCGGGGTTTACGTCTGCTATATAGCCACCCAGCTGCCGGTGAATAGCAGCTGATTCCGAACCTTGGTCAACTAAACCAGGCGTCACATATATTTTTCGCTTGGCAGGTAGTTCTTTTAGTAGCGCCAAACCGGCCCTCATTCCTTCAATATTGCCATTGTATGTATCATCAATTATCCACGCGCCAGATAGGTGCCTTGGTTGCATGCGGTGTTCGTAGGGCATGATCTTTGCAATACCCTTTTCGATTTGTTCTGGTTTTAAGCCCAGCTTACTGGCCAAAGAGGCAACCAATGACAGCGGACCAACCTGGTGCCTGCCTAAAAGTTTACTCTTGAGGTTTAAGGTTTCTTCGCCCTTTTTCAAGCTAAAACTCAAACCATGGATGCCAACTTTTACGTTGTGCACTGACCAGCCATCAACCCCGTGCAAACCATATAGTACGTGGGATTTTTTTATGAAGGGTTTAAGGGCTTCGTTTTCACCGTTTACGTAAATATTTTTGTCACCCAGATAGTCTGCCAAAGAAAAAATATCCTGCCCTGCTCGGGTTAAGGTCTTGTACTTATCTAAATGGGCCGGGGCCAAGCCTGTAATAATTCCAATCTGCGGCATGGTTGTTCGGCTAAACCTAGCCACATCGCCGGGAGCACCTTCACCGTACTCAATAATTAAAATGTCCTCGTCACCCTTTAGGCTACGGGCAAACTGAGCATGGCTAATTGATACGTTGCGGTTGGCTGGCGTGGCAGCCACTTTCTTGCCTTCTGTTAGGACTGTTAGGAGCATTTCTTTCATGGAAGTTTTCCCAAAACTGCCGGCTACCGCAATTTTTACCCCTTTGTGCTTAGCAAATGTAGATTTAGAGCGCTGGATATGTAAACCGAAGAATGGTTTGACAATAAAGTATCTTCCCAGGACCAGTGGTAAAACAGCCAAATGCGCCCAAAGCACTGGGTACGCCAATAAAAGCGCCAACCCAAACCAAATACCGCCTGTCAGACGACCAGTTAACCCCAAAACCAACAAAAAAGCACCAAGCATGACTTCTATCAACATGCCGGCTGTAACTGCTAACAACAGCATTTTGGCTGCGCGTGTGCGTTCCAGCTTGCGACGCTTTGCCACTTTGCCGAAATCAGCCGTCCGCCAGTACCATTTTAGGTAAGGCTCTACTTGGTACTCAACACTCTGCAGCATATACACAATTGTGGCCGGGTAGCGTAGTCCATATACGCTCAATATACTTTTTATCATCTCAGCAGTTCCTCTATATGCCCCAGGACTTGCTCGGGTTCATCTTGATGCACATGATGTCCTGCCCCCTCAACGATAACCAGCTTGCTTTTAGGTATAGCATCGCGCAAAAGCTGCCCGAGCTTTGGCGGCGTTTGTTCATCTTTATCTCCATATATAAGCAACGTTGGTATTTTGAGCTTGGTGGCATCGGTTCGCACGTCGTCTGTTATAACTTTTTTAAACGTTTCCTGCAGGTGTTCTGCAACTAACATATCTGAGCCGACCGTGTTGTAAACCATTCTACGTAACTTGTTTTTTACGGAAGCAGGCAAGGGTGCTGTTGCTATTTTCCCTACCTTTGTAATTAGTCTTATGACTTTCACGCGTCCCTTGTATTGCCCCCGTATTCCTGCAGACGCAAGTAAAACCAATTTTTCTGCCGACAATTTGCCTGCTGCCAGACCTCTTATGGCAATAGCCCCACCATTTGAGTGCGCAATTATGACGTATGGATTAAAGTCTATTTTAGATATAAAACTCGCTACAAAATTGGCATATTCATTGAGCCCCCATACCTGCGAAGGAGCCTGGGTCTTTCCAAAACCTGGCAGATCAACACTAACAACTCTGTAATAAGAGCTCAGACTTTCTTCCAACTGGCTAAAAGTAGCCATTGTGTCCCCCCACCCATGGAGCAAAAGCACTCCTTTGCCTTTGCCACTATCTTTGTAGGTGGTTAGCAGAGATTCAACTACAACTTGCATGGTTTAGATTATATATGGATAAGCGATTTTACTGTAAGTTTTGTATGCGGGTTTGGAGTTCGGTTATGGGTATGGTTTGCTCGGGTATTTGAATTTGCCCATTTAGGCCATGGTCGCTATAAAACTCTTGCTGGCCAGTACCCAGGTATTTAATTTCAACCAGTTGCCTGGAGTTTTTGTCTATTTTAAACTCTGTTTCTAGGTCTGCAACACCGGCGTATTGGCTGGGGTCCAGCCCAGCTATTTCAGGCAAGCCTAGCTTTTTTACAAACTGCTGTAGCATTTCAAAATAAGTGGTCGGGTTTATCCCTACCTTATAGACATAAACTTTTCGGCCGTTTTCTGTGGTCTTTTCTACGTCAGCATATGACACTTTGTATACATTGTTATCCCGCATAAATTGGATCAGTTCACGGCGGTCGTTGCCGTTCATGCTGGCAAATGGCACTGTGCCCAAAAAAGCTTGGTTAAAATACTGCACCTGGGCACTTTGCTCCTCGGTACTTTTGCCCCAGGCACCCTCTACAGAACTAAAATCTGCGGGCTGGCCGCTTTCTGTTGTTTGGTTTGTTTCAATTTTTGCGTAGCGAGCATAGTCTGTATCTGGTGTGCCAACTGTTTCTTTGGTTACGGTAGCTTGGCCTTGTTTGGTGATTTCCAGCGTTTCTGCGGCGTTGGTTATGCCTGTTTGGAGCCTAGTAAAGCGTTCAACCGAGCCTCCGGCAGACTCTTCTTTAACTTGCCTGGTAACGCTAGAAGTTGCCAGGCTGTTGTCTAACATTCCGAAGAACACGTTTTCTGGGTTGTTAAATACGTTTGTCCACCAAAAGAACCCGGCAATAGCCAGTAAAATGGCGCCTATTATGGTTAATCTTTTCCCCGAAGCCAGGCTTTTGATTTTTGGTGTTTTTGGCATAAAGATATTGTAGCAGCATAGCACTGTATCAGATAGGCTATATCTGTTATAATCTGCACATTCTGGGGGGATATAGCTCAGTTGGCTAGAGCGCTTGCATGGCATGCAAGAGGTCCGGGGTTCGAGTCCCCGTATCTCCACCATGATAGAATGAATCTAATGGGAATTTTTAGACGTCGAGAACATCAAGATACCAACCCTCAAGCACCAGAGTTCAGCCTTGAGCCGACAGGTATCAGAATCGACCCAGTAGGCGGTCCTTTGCCTGATTTATTTGCTTTTGATGCTGAAATAATAGAAAAAATGCGCGCGCATATTGCCGAACACGGTCTTTATGTTGGCCCATTTTACTCCCCTTGTCGTGCGCCGGACGGTGTATTATTCCAGGGTATAGTTCTTGACGATGTAGTTATCAATAAACTCGACGAATAAAAAAGACCGAAAGATTCGGTCTTTTTTATTTCGTGCGCGCCCACCCGCGGCGGGTGTTTTTGTTTCTTGCCCCTCAAACTTTCTATGAAAGTTTTGTGGGGTGAATTTTTATTTTTGAACGCGCCGCTAGAGCGCACGAGACACTTATAGCATAACCTTTTCGAAATTATTTTCAATACTTTATAGAGACCCATCGATGAGTGCTTGGGTTTCAGCAATTTCTGCTATTAAACGCTCTCCCTCCTCTTGTGCCATTCTTTCTCTGGCAGCCATATACCTATCCATGATTGCTTCACGGCCATCTGGACTTTCAGCAAAATGCTTTTCTATGCGACCGAATATAGCCGTTCGCGCAAGCTCAGATACCGTCATGCCTTTATCAATTGCGACGGCCTGAAATTCTAATCGATCTAATTCATTCTTCCAGCGTATTGAGAGTACTTCTGTTCGTCTGAATGACATAATAATTATATTGTACACTAATTAATGAGTTTTAGCAATTCTGCTTCGGATATTTGTTTGGTGCCGAGTTTTTTGGCTTTTTCCAGCTTGCTGGTGCCTACACTTGCTCCTACTACTAAATAATCTGTGTCTTTGCCCACGCTGGACTGGAACATGCCGCCTAGGCTCCGGATTTTTTCGGCGGCTTCATCCCTATCCATAGATTCCAATGTACCTGTCATGACAAAGCTTTTGCCTACCAGCTTGCCGCCGGTGTGTTTGACCTCTTCTGGCCATACGCCAAGACTCCTGAACTTGGCGAGCAGCTGTTGGTTGTCGTCATCTGCAAACCAGCCCAATATAGACTCTGCCACTATTTCGCCTATGCCCTCTATTTCCTTTAACTGCTGGTAAGTGGCTGAACCCAAACTGTCTAGCCGTTTGAAATGGTTGGCCAGATCTACAGCTGTTTGTGCACCCACGTGGCGTATACCCAGAGCATAAATAAACCTGGCCAGCGGTGGGTGTTTGACCTTGGATACGGCGTCTACTAGCTTGCTGGCAGAGATCTCCGCGAACCGCTCCAAGCTCATTACCTGATCTTTTGTAAGCGTGTAAATATCTGCCAGGTCATGTACCAGCTTGGCATCTACCAGCGCGGCCACGTTCTTTTCGCCCAGTGTGTCAATATCTAACGCGCCTTTGCTGGCAAAGTGGATTAGCGCATACCTTAGCAATAATTTGCCGGTGGCTCCCTTTATGCGGTACACCACTTCGCCTTCGGGGCGAACAAACTCAAGCTCTGGGTATTGGCGCTTTAGCTCGTGTTCCATATTAAACTTTTGAGCTGTTTGGGGGCGTAGCTCGGCCAGCACTCTGTCTACCTGGGGAATAATGTCACCAGCTTTATAAATCACCACTGTGTCGCCCACCCTAATGTCTTTGCGCGCAATCTCATCCGCATTGTGCAAGCTGGCGTGCTGCACCCTGGTGCCGGCAATAATAACCGGGTCAAACACGCCTATGGGCGTGGCTGCACCGGTGCGGCCAATGGATAGCACAATGTCTTTTAGCTGAGTTGTGGCTTCTTCTGCCGGATATTTGTAGGCCACAGCCGCCCGAGGTGTTTTGCCAACAACGCCAAGCTGGGCATATAGCTGTTTGTCATTGACTTTTACAGCCAAGCCGTCGGTGTTAAATGGCAGGTCGTGTCTTTTTTCTTCCCAATGGTCAACAAACTCCATGACGTCATCTACTGATTTCAATAGTTCGGCTGGCTCAGCGGGAGCAATTCCTATGTGTTTTAGAATATCGTGCGCTTCGGAATAACTAGGCACGTCAACAGAACTAGCCCTCATTAGATCCCAGGCACGGAAGTTTAACGGCCGAGCGGCAACAAGTTTGGGGTCTAGCTGGCGGATGGTGCCGGCAGCTAGGTTGCGCGGGTTCATAAACACAGGCTGGCCGGCGGCTTCGCGTTGTTTGTTTAATTTCTCGAAGTCCTTTTTTAGCATAATAATCTCGCCGCGGACTTCCGTACGTCCCTCTAAGAAATTGTTGTATTTTTTGCTTTGTCTAAGCTTTAGAGGCACGCTTAAGATAGTTTTAACATTTTGCGTCACGTCTTCGCCTACAGTTCCATCACCTCTAGTAACTGCTTGAACCAAACGGCCGTTTTGGTAAATCAACGAGCAGGCTAAACCATCTAGCTTGAGTTGGGCAAAAAACTCGTGCTGACTGCCAGGCATAAGTTTGTCCATGCGTTTTACCCACGCTTCAACATCCTCACGGCTAAACACGTCGTTTAGGCTTAACATCCGTGCCTGGTGCTCGACTTTTTTAAAACTATCGAGCGGTTTGTCCAAAATTCTCTGGGTAGGTGAATCGGGCGAGATTAGGGCCGGGTTGTCTGCTTCAATTTTTTTTAGTTCTCGGATTAAGCCGTCGTAAACAGCGTCGCTAACCGATGGTTTGCTTAGTACATAATACTCGTATGCATATTTATCTAGCAGAGCCAGTAGCTCATCATATCTTTTCTGGTCATTGTTCATAATAACTCTCTATAAAGCGTGTACATATAGCTATGAATTATAACGACCACAAACATGGTTAGGCCAAAGAAAACCCACTCTGCCAAAGGTGTCAAAAAGATTATGAGCGGGATCATGATGATTGCTGCCAAGATCAAAAGTACCAGTGGCAAAAACAAAATTTTGCGCAGCACTATAAACCGGCGGTGCAGCACCAGCTGGCGCGCCGAGCGCAGGGCCTTCATGGGCGTCATATCTGGCAGGGTGACTATATAAAGCGCAAACAGCGACGAAGCAATCATATAAAGAGACAAAACTGCCAGCAACAAAAAGAAAATCAGCCATACGGCTTTTTCTAGCGTATTTACAGCTATGGCGTTATTTACTACTGTGCTATAAAGCCAGCTACCCAAAAGTAGAGGGATTAGTTGCAAGCCAATTACTAGCAGAACCAAAATAAACGGTATAAGCGGAAACATGCCCCTGTAAAAGCTATCGCGCACGCGAATTTCGTTTTCTGCCATTAGCTGCCTAAGTGCCCAAATAGCTGCCAGGCTGACTATCATAATCAGCAGCGTCTGGTACACTCCGCCGGTAGCGCTAGTGCTGGACCCAGCCGATCCTATAAGGTAGCTAAACAGCGTTGCGCCGGTAGCCAGGCTGGCAAACTGCCCGCTAAATCCGTCTTTTAGAGTGTCTTTTAGTTCGGTTAGGTTAAGCCCGCCGCCGATGCCGCGCACTAGTATTATGGTTAAAAAACCATAAATAAGGGTGATGCCCAAAAACACCTTCCAATTTTGTCTGAGCGGTGCCAAAGATTGCCTAAAAAGCTTGACTGAGCCACTTAGTTCACGCTGCTGGTGGCGAATCCGTTTTTGCAGCCGAAAAGACTTATAACTAGATTGTTTTAGCCTGCGTGATTTAGCAGCTGGCTTGCTAGCAGGACCTTTGGGGGACGTTTTTTTCTTTGCCATGGTTTAGGATCCCCCACCCATAGCTTGCAGGCGCTTGATTCGCTCATCTATAGGCGGGTGTGTGCTAAACAAGCTGGCGAATTGTTTTTTGCTAAGCGGGTTAGCAAAAAACAGATGCGCTGTAGCTGTGTTTGGCCGCTTGGTGGCGCTGCCGTGAACCTTGATTTTTTCTAGTGCTTTAGCCAAACCGTCCGGATAGCGGGTTGTCAGTGCGCCCGTAGCATCGGCTAAAAATTCACGCTTGCGTGAAATAGCCATCTGGATCATTACAGCTACAAAGGGCGCAAGTATGGCCGCCACAATCCCAATTATAAAAAATATGGGGTTGTTGTCTTCATCGTCTGTAAACCAAGACAGCCTAAGGATAGTGTCGGCCAATATGCCTATAACCGCAGCTAGGGCAAACGCCACTAGGCTTACGCGAATATCGTAGTTCTTTACATGGCCCAGTTCGTGGGCCATGACGCCCTCTAACTCTGCGTCTTCCAGCGCGCCTAGCAGGCCAGTTGTAACGCCCACTATGGCTTTTCTGGGGTTACGACCGGTAGCAAAAGCATTTAGCGCAGGGTCATCTATGACATAAATCTTTGGCGTTGGCAGGCCTTCGGTTATGGCCAAGTTTTCTACTATCCGGTACAGCCGTGGGTTGTCTTTCTTTTTTATGGGGTGGGCTCCGTTTAGGCCCATGGCCATCTTTGAAGCCATAAAATAGCTAATAAGTGTGTACACGGCGGCGCCAATTAGGACATATATGGTCATTACCGGCGGCCCTTCTAAAAACTGCGTCAGCAGCCAGCCCAGCCCAGCCGCCACCGCCACAAACAGCAGCATAATCACGACTGTCTTGCGCTTGTTTGCAGCAATTTCACTATACATAGACTAAAACTTGACGTCGGTGGGCTTGGCTATAGCTTCTGCCTCGCCTTCTTCTACCTCAAAGAATTCGCGCTCTTTAAAACCCATCATACCGGCAAAGATATTAGTTGGAAACACTTTGATCTTAGTGTTTAGGTCGCGGGCAGAACCATTGTAAAACCGGCGAGATGCCTGGATTTTGTCTTCTGTGTCTACCAGCTCGGCCTGCAGTTCTTTGAAATTTTCGCTGGCCTTTAGGTCTGGATATGCCTCGGCAACGGCAAAGATGCTCTTTAGAGCCTGCTGAAAGGAGTTTTCTGCCTTGGCGGCTTCGCCCGGTGTCTGGGCACTTAGGGTTTTTGCGCGCGCATCTGTAACTTCTTTAAAAACTTCTTTTTCGTGTTTGGCATAGCCTTTTACGGTGTCAACCAAGTTCGGTATCAGGTCTGCTCGGCGTTTGAGCTGTACAGTTATGTCGCTCCAGGCCTCATCTACCCGCACTTTGGCCCGAACCAAACTGTTATAAATAAATACCAGTAGCAGCACCACGGCCACTATGGCTACAATAATCCAAATCATGTGAACTCCCCTCCTAAATTACCCTATCATTGTACCACTATTTGCATGGTAGTTTTGACTCATTTCAAGCCGATATTGCCTTAACCACCCTCTGCAGGTATTCATCATGGATATCTATCTTTTTCCTTAGACGTTTATCTTGGCAGTACTGGTCAACTACTTTATGGGAACTGATTCCATAAAACCGCAAAGGATTTTCCTTAACCTTAAACTGCGTTTGTATTTTATATTTATCGCAGAGGAAAGTGACTAGATCCACAACCGCCTGAAATTGTTCAGGCTGGCTATCTAGATCTTTGGCACCAAAACCCTGAAGTTCTATTCCAATGCTACTATCATTGGCACAACGAGCGTGCTTACAATAAATGGTTGGGTCATCAACCAACTGATAGATATCGCCATTTTTAAGGACAGCAAACTGTACCGACAATTTTCGTCGCCTCAACCCCAAGTAAAGGACTTTAATACCACCTAACCAAGTTGGTACTTGCCACCAGTGTAAAACTATTGCGGTTGGTTTTATACGTTTACTAGAGTTTACCCACGGAAGCAACTTTTTTTTAATATCTGGTTTCATTGCTCAAATCATAACAGGAAATGGTGGGGATGAAAGGACTTGAACCTTCACGAGCTTGCGCTCACTAGCTCCTGAAGCTAGCGTGTCTACCAATTCCACCACATCCCCTCGTCGGAAAATGCTGAAAAGTTTTCCAAACGAATAATAATTCGTTCATCCAATCTTACCGCTTTTCCTCCTCTAAAATCAACAAACGGCGGAAATTAATCCCGCCTGGTTTGTTAATTTTGTTCAAAACCCAGACTTCTGTTTTGTGTTATGATTGGCTTAGAAAACTTATGCTTAGCGAGGGTTAAAAAATATTATGAGCAAGGTGGCTCACTATCTACAAGAGCACTTGACAGGCGAGGTAATTGCCTCTGCTGGAGTGCGCAAACATTTTTCTACCGATGGCAGCATTTTCAAAATCCTCCCTTCCCTGGTTGTTTATCCAAAAAACGAAAATGACGTGCGCAAAACCGCGCGGTTTTGCTGGCAGCTGGCAGAACGCGGCCGTACCATGCCCATAACCGCCCGCAGCGCGGGCACCAACCAATCTGGCGGGGCAATTGGCAGTGGCATAATTATGAACTTCGCTGCACACATGAACCGCATAATAGAGTACGACGGCAAAAGCGGAGTAGTGGTAGCAGAACCCGGGCTAAACTATGGCCGACTAGAACAAACCCTGCATACCCACGGGCGGTTTTTGCCACCTTACCCCAGCTCTGTAGAATTTAGCAGCATAGGCGGTGCTGTGGCAGAAAATTCTGGCGGCGAAAAATCACTAAAGTACGGCCAAACGCTAAAATATGTAAAAAATCTGAGGGTAGTGCTAGCCAACGGTGAAGCCATAGAGGTAAAGAAACTAAACAAGCGCGAACTTAGCCGCAAACTGGGGTTGTCTACACTAGAGGGGCAAATTTACCGCGAACTAGACAAGCTAATAGAAGAAAATCACGAAACAGTCGCAAAATCGCGGCTAAATGTGTCTAAAAACACTGCCGGCTACAACTTGGCAGACATCAAACAAAAGGGTTCGTTTGACCTAACCCCGCTCTTGGTCGGAGCCCAAGGCACTTTAGGTGTCATTACAGAAGTAACTTTGGGTACTGAACCCTACAACCCAGCTACAACCCTACTGGTGGCGCTGGTAGATGACAGCAAAGTGGCCCAGGAGTGCATTTCAGAAGTTTTGAAGTTTTCTGAGCCACCTAGTTCTATAGAGCTAATAGATAAATCCGTGCTAGAACTAGCCGACAAACACAACCCCAACCTGCTGGCCGGTGTTATAAACAAACCCTTTGCTAGCTTGGTGTTAATTATGGAGTTTGACGATACAAACGCCAAGGTTCAAAAACGCTTGGCCGCAAAGGCAAAGAAAGTGCTGGAACGCTATGAACTAAACCCCATGGTCGAATCAGACACTACAGCCAAAGACCACATAAAGAAGATCCACCGTGCCATATCGGCAGCTATGTCCCACGCCGAGGGCAAAGTCCCCCTGCCAGTCATAGACGATGGGATTGTGCCAGTAGAACACCTAGCCGAATTTTTGGAAGCCTCGCGCCAGCTACTTTCGTCACAACGCGTCACAAGTGTGTTGTGGGGCCAAGGCGGCGATGCCAATCTGCACATACAACCGTTTTTGGACTTATCAGAAATAGGCGATGTACAGAGGGTATTTAAACTACTGCAAGATTACTGCAAATTGGTCGCAGATTTTGGCGGCAGCACTAGTGGCGAGAACAACGACGGCCGCCTGCGCGCACCGTACCTAAAAGACCTATACGGCGAAGAAGTTTATGGATTGTTTGCTCAGGTAAAGCAGATCTTTGACCCTTACGGGATCATGAACCCCGGTGTAAAAATAAACGTCACGCTAGACGACATCAAGCCACTGCTTCGCACCGAGTACAGCAACCCCCTGCTCTACCAACATTTGACCAGCTAAAAATGAACGTTTGGCACATCAGCCACCACAGACACACTCGGCCCGACTGTGCACTCGGCTGCGTGCAGCGGGTTGGCTCTGCCGTCTAAAAAGGCTATTTTATCGGCTGTGAGCTCCAATGATTGACCATTGTGTACTTGCAGTTTTCGCACACCGCTTAAAGACAGTATAACCACCGCTATCTCATCTGGTTTCTCAAAATCATGGTGCAGGCTGAACCTATCATCAGTTTCGTAATAATTAACGCCAAAAAGATTCCATCTTGATCTTGCAAGCTCAAACTGTGGCCCAGCAAATATCTGTTCAATTACTGGGCGAAGCAAGCCTATCGCAGCTTCGGTGCATTTAGGCGATACAGCACGGGCTTCACGCCGCGATTCGCCATCATCAGCCGGCGGCCTCATGAGCTCGTTTGGCGCTGTGCTAAGAACCTGGTTTGCCAGTTTATCGTCGTAGATCAGCCCGATATCACTCAGACTACATGCAAATACCGGGCTTTTGCTAAACTCCATCCCTACTTCACTAATATTGATGTTGGCCATAAGCTTGGTGCGCGAGAGAGGACTTGAACCTCCACACCTTGCGGTACAGCCACCTCAAGGCTGCGCGTCTACCAATTCCGCCACTCGCGCTTAATATCCTCAAAATATGGTGGGTGATGAGGGACTCGAACCCCCGACCCTCTCGGTGTAAACGAGATGCTCTAGCCAACTGAGCTAATCACCCAAATTTATGGTGGCTCCTCTCGGACTCGAACCGAGGACACAAGGCTCTTCAAGCCTCTGCTCTACCAACTGAGCTAAAGAGCCGAACTGGTGCGGGTGAAGAGACTCTAACTCTCGACCTCTTCCTTGGCAAGGAAGCGCTCTAAACAACTGAGCTACACCCGCATAACAGGCGTAAATTATACCTTATAAGCCCAGTTGGGGGCAACCTTGATTGGCCAGTCAGTCCCCAAGGGCGAGCCTTGGGATAAAAGTTTAGCACCAAGTATAAACAAAAGGTCACCCGGTTCTTTCTATCTGTGGTTATTGGAGTAAACCACTGTTATGATATCACTATGAAAGATTGGATTACTAAGCATAAGATATTGTCTGGTGTTATAGCCTTTTTGATATTGGCCGTAACCTTTGGAGCGTTTGGTGCCGACAAGACAAAACAAGAAGACGGAACTACTACACCTTCGCAGTCTGAAACAGCACAGCAAACAGCCACACAAGCAAAGCCACAGCCTGAACCTTCTATTCCTAACTACGACTTGGTGGGCGAGTATGGTCAGGGCGGAAGAGTTTATGTTATTAGTCCTGCTGACGCAACGGAAGATAAACTTACACTTATTGGCAAAGACCTAAACAAGCGCTTCGGCGCTGAAACCTATGCAAGGATTGGTATTTACACTGATAAGACACAAGCTCAAATTTTGTCGAACAATCCGATAGACGCAGCTAATCTTGATGGAGCTGCCGCCGACGCTTACGACAAGGCTTACGTAGCCCAGTTCAACGTCAATAAGAATAGCGGTCTTAAGCAGTATGTCATCTACCTAAACGGCTCGCAGAAAGAGATTGATCTTTAAGTACAATAGATCTTGTAACTTACAAGTGTTCGGTTTCAACCAACGTCCGGCGAAGTAGACCTCACGAGACAAAAAGTGCCATTTTCTTGATTGAAACGAAGGTTTCAACCTGCGTGAATAACATGCCTTAGTCCATGTCGAATATTTCTGATGTGGCTAGGGTTGTATCTGTTAATCTGGTATGATTACACCATCACTAATTAGAGAATGGAAGGGCTAAGTGAACAAATTAGCACCGCATTTAGCTTCACTCGCACTGGTCTGCATTGGGCTCCTAATGCTTGGGGTAGCTGCGGTGGCTGTCTTCTCTACTACCTCCAATGGCCAAAGCATCACATCCATGATAGTTATGGGTGCTCTGCTCGTCATCCTGGGCGCTTTACTACCAAGGCTAGCCGACGATTTTGAAGTTGGCCCCAAAGGCTTAAAAGCAAAGCTGAAAGGCCTCAGCAAAACAGTTACGCAGGCCGAGCAAGAAATTCCTCCTGCAACCGAACCCATTATGATTAGTAAAACTAAGACATATTCAACGGATCAAATTACTGAGCAGATACTACAAGAAGCTTCTAGCTCTCCTAGAGCTGCTCTCATTCATCTCGGTGTAATAATTGAAAGACAGACGCGGCTGCTCTTAGCTAAAACCAACTGGATTAAACCCAGCCCTCACTTAAATTTCTCTGCAATTATAAGTTATCTCGAAGAGCGAAAATTTGTTTCAGTAAACCTCACTAGCTCATTACGAATGTTTTGGGATGTAAGGAATGATCTAGTCCATAGTTCAGAGGACCAGAATGACGAAGACATTCTGAGGGCGATTGACATAGGACTAACTATCTTGAAAATGATAGACGGCATACCCCACGAAAGAAACGTGGTTTATCATCCGGGCGTAGATGTATTTGAGGACGAAGAGTGTAAAATCAAGCGACCTAACATACTTGGAGTGATTCTGGATACGACAAGCCCTGGCGGAGCAATTAAGCAAAAGAGGATCTTTCCTACGACTAGATCTTACAAGAAGAGTCAGGAGCTTTCTTGGGAGTGGAACTTCGATATAATCTTGGGAGAAAGTTGGTATCGGGAGCCTGATACCAAGGAAATAAAGTCAGCATGGGGAAGTTCAGCCGAATTCATAGGTCGCCCTCTTGAAGAGGTTGTATAGAAGTGCCAAGTCCCAGAACATTTGACGCTAACGGGATCGAGTTTAAGAAAATTGGCTTGGATCAGTACGACTATTATGATGATAAGTTTATGCTCAAAAACATTTCCAAGTATGATAAGCGCATTGGTTCGCTCCTAATTGAATTTGGTGAACTTGAACATCTGTTAGATAGTGCGATTGCTTTCATAATTAGCGACAGATCCGATGACAATGGCCTACGCATAATCATGGATATGAGCTATCGACAAAAAGTTGAGCTATATAATAGACTTTGTAAGATTTATCTAAACGTAGCTGGTCATACTAGCAAAGTGGCCAAACTAAAGCTACACATGAAGAATTTGATTTCGGCAGGTGAGGCCAGGAATCTCGTAGCACACGCAAAGTGGATGAGCTTGGACGAAGAAGGCTTTGTGCGGACTAAAGCAAGCATGGATGAAGAGGCATTCATAGAATTTAAGTATTATCGACTAACTCCCCAAGTTCTATATAACCAGGAGCGAAAATTATCAAAAATTACCACCGAGTTTTATGCTTTCCTCGAGAGCATAAATCAGATCTAATCTGTCCGATAACTAAGCAGCACGGTTATACTTTCATCAACAATGCTGCACCATTAAAGACTATTACTGTCTGATCAGCACTCAGTTTATATGTCATAGTATGAGATTAGGTAATTGTCAAGCATTACTGTATTCTTAGGGGTAGCTAGACCAAAGCAACACTAAAATCTCGTAGGGAGCAAATGTAAAGATTGTTGTTGGCCTAAAGTTAGAAACAATGATCTTAACGAAAGGACATCACTATGTCTGTTTTTGCATCCACTAAAGACAAAAAGGAATCAAAAGTTCACAGTTCGCAGTACATACGTACTGAAAACGAACCCAGCAATGCAGACACCAAACCTGCAGAGCCTGCAAACCCTACTGTGCAACCAGAAGCCAAGTAGGGGTCAAAGAGCACCGCACACGCGGGGCTCTAAACTAATTTGTAAACGATAGGACCATGCTATGCCTAAAGACAAAGGCCGAAAAGAAGTAAAAAAACCCAAGCAACCAAAATCAGACACTTGATAGTTAGCGCCATAGCGCACAACTATCCCGCTTTGTTGTAATTTAAGCATAAGCGGAATATAATCTGCTTTATGCACAAAAAACAAAAAGGGTTTGCCCATATTGCCCTTTTACTGGCAGTTTTAGTAGCAACTGCTGTGGGCGGCGTTGGCTATTATGTTATGACTAAAGATAAAGATGATACGTCTAAAGACTCAGCGACTGACAGCGACAACGCCAAGCAAGCGCCCACAGAGAACAAGGCCTTGATAAAACACCTGGGAGTCAACCTTGACTACTATGACCCGGCTACAAACAAAGCCGGTGATTTTGAATTTACCAAGGCAAAGTTTAGTTCTGGCATACAGCTGCTCTTCACAGACTTTGGCTATGTGATCAAGGGCGAAAATACTAGCACAGGGAAAGACAAGTCCAACCCGCAGCCCACGTTTATTTTGCCGCTGGGCAGCAAGGTTTATTCGTTGGTGGACGGCGAGGTTTATAACGTGCCCAAACTTTACAGCAATGACTATAGCGTTATGGTACAGGCGGACGGCAGCGATCTGATATTTGAGACAGAGCACGTCATAAACGTAAAGGTAAAAAAGGGCGACAAGGTCAAAGCCGGCCAAGTGGTAGCAGAAGTGAGCGACTACAGTGCCCACGGCTACGATGGGCTAGGCCTGGTTGAAATAGGAATACTAAAGGGTGGTAACCCACCGTATCATATCTGCCCGTTTGACTACCTGGATAGTTCTATAAAAGACGAAACGGTAAAAAAGATTAACGCACTAAAGAAATCTTGGGAAGAGTACCGAGGCGACACAACACTCTACGATGAATCTAAAGAAATTACCCCAGGCTGCCTAACCAGCGACCCCATAGAAGGATAAACTCATGAAAACACCTTTGCGAGGGAAACAAAACGGATTTGCCCACTTAGAACTTTTACTGATAATCATAGTACTGGCAGCTTTAGGAGGCGTTGGCTACTATGTTTACAACAAGAGTAAAAAATCAGACAGTTCAACCCCTACAACCACGCAGGAAAGCGGCGCTGAAGCTAGCAGCCAATCATGGCAAAAGGGCGGCGTGGCTGTAGATGGCAAATACGCCGATGCAGACATAGTGGGCATAGACAGCAAAACCTGGCGGCTATATTATGCTGTCCAGCCAGAAGTTCAGGGCAACAACTTTGAGGTATATTCGTCTACTTCCACCGATGGCAAAACCTGGAAACAAGATTCCGGCACGCGCAAGACCATGGCCACCTTCCCCGAAGTTATAAAACTAAAGGACGGCCGCTACCGCATGTATTACCAGTCTGCTGGCGTCATAAAAAGCGCCAGTTCAAGCGACGGGCTTAGCTTTAGCGATGAATCCGGCACCCGTATAGACAAGTCGAACTCGGATAATCTGGAGTTTGACAACGTAGCAGCTCCGTCAATAATCCAGCAAGACGATGGCACATTCATAATGATTTACCGCGGGACTATAAACAAAAGATATGCAGAAAACACCCCCAACGCTACTACTCAGGTATTGATGTGGGCAACCTCCACAGATGGGCTAAGCTTTACCAAAAAAGGCATAGCCATAGATAGCCGCAACGAGACGCTAGACGGACAGCTAGACGGTCCAGATATAGTTAAGTGGGATGACGGCAAATACCACGTGTTTATGACATCGTACACCGGCGTTTACGAATCCACGTTGGACAGCAACAAGTTTAGCACCCCCAAACTGGCGTACGCAGGTGAAGCCAAACAAACCAGCATGGGCTTTATGGGAGCCCCTCCGGGCGACCCAACAACAGCAAAGATAAGTGGCGCCTGGTATATGTACTACGGTGCCACAGGCAGCGAGTCTGGCATATACTACGCCACACTAAAATAGAAGCTAACATACTTGCAAAAACATAAGTTTGTTGTTATAATAACCTTCCTATGAGTTTGCCCATACCAAACCCCGAGGATACCTCTGGAGCACAACTAGAGCCTAGTGAGGAGCAAGCTGTACCACTTAATGGCAATAATGGTATGGCTCTTGAGATTTTAGTGGATATTCATCCACCAAGTGCACCGCCTACTAGAATAAATCAGACAACAGAGCACTTATTTACTCTTGTGCCAGGTAAGGAAGGGCTGCAGGTAACCATAGAGCCACCTGCTGAGATAGCTACTCCGGAGGCTCGACGCGAGGGCACGTCAAAACTTACTGCTGATAGGTCAATACCAGAGTACAGGTTTAAGACAGGCCGAGCTATGCAATCTTGGGTAACGGATCGCAGGCAATCACAAAGACCACAGATTATTAGTAAAGTCGCACCGCGATCGTCTACGATACCCAAAGATCAATATGAGTCTCAGACTTTGGGCAATATTATACTTCAGCCTGGAGACAAATGGGGTATGAAGGCTGACGAACCTGTTGAAATAGCCGGAAATATCCTGGGCATTATGAGAGGTTTTGCGAAAGTAGTACGAGCTGAAAAGGAACCACAAATAGAAGAGACTAGTAATGATAGTCTAGACATGGATGAGTTTTTAGAAAAAGGTTTTATACGTATTCGCTTGGGCGATGGCGATTTTCTTGAAGTAAAACGCCACGGCGAAAATTCAGACGAAGTAACGGTGCGACGGGTGCATCGGGGAGTTGTGTATTCTGTGGCAACTAACAGCGTTGATTATGCCAAAGAGCACAAAACAGTTGCATCATTGGTTGCAGCCGGAATTGGGCTTGGCTTGGGCCTTGTGGCTCTAAAAGTTCATAAAAAATCCAAATAAATAAGGTCCATTTTTGTTATGATGGTGTTTATGGCGCGTTGGCCGAGAAGTTAGGCATAGGTCTGCAAAACCTAGTAGACGGGAGCGTTACCCGTACGCGCCTCCAGGGCGAGTGGTGGAACGGTATACACGAGGGACTTAAAATCCCTTGCCTGAATAAGGCTTGTGGGTTCAAATCCCACCTCGCCCACCAGCTTGTAATTGTATTTCGGCTTCCGTAAAACAACGGGGGTCGTTTTACTTTCAGCCTACAACAGTTCCTGCGCTTTACCCCACGAAAAATCCCCGCCTACCGGCAGGCAGGCTCTTTTCGTGGGGACCCCCTTAATTTGAAACTCTTCGCTGCAAAATCATCCAGTTGTGGACATTGTTGAACCTGTCTGCACCGCTGTTGATCCGAACCGGCCCGTACCCAAACAACTTGGTTTTAGTGATATATAGAAACCTTGGCTGGTAAAGTGCCAGCGCTGGCGCGTCGTCGCGCCAAACCTGCAAGAATTCCCTGTATTTTACAGCCCGAACGTTTGTATCGTCTCGGCTACGGCCCGCCTCTAATGCCTGGTCTGCCAGGTTAGACTTATACTCAGAAAAATTTAGATGGCTAGAGGTCACTGGGTCTATTTGCGAACTATGCCAGTAGGCAAAAACATCTGGGTCATTGCCAATTGCTATACCCGAAAGCAAAAGATCATAGTTGTGGTCTGAAGCATTTGCCTGAAATTCACTTTCTGACTCCAAAATTACCTCTGTACTTACGCCCACCTGCTTCCACTGTTCTTTTAGATGCTGGGTGACCAGCCGGTATTCGTCGGTGTTTTGGGCATGGAGTTGCAGGCTAAAAACTTTGCCGTCTTTTCTGCGCACTCCCGCATCTGACATTTGCCAGCCCGCACCGTCCAGCAGAGCCTTTGCCTCGTTTGGATTATAGGCAAACTGAGCAAAGTTGGCATCATGTCCTATTTGCTTATTTAGCAGCGGTTCGCGCGCGGCAATTACCGGAAAGCCCAGGTTGCTGATGATCTGATTGGTATCAATAGCTTTAACCAATGCGCGGCGCACGTTTACATCGCCAAGTAGTTCTTGGGTGGTTTTGAAAAAGACCAACACCTCGCCGGTAAACGGTATGTCAAAGCTATGCAGCGACCTGTCTTTGGAAAGTTCGGCAGGCATGGTGGTGAGCCCGCTCATGCCGGTTAGTTCATTGTTTTTAAATGCGTCCACCATGTTTGTTTGGTCGTGAAAAGCTCGCACAATAAACCGGCTAAGTTTGGGGTGCCCAAGTACGTATGTGGGGTTAGGTACAAGGCCAATGCGCTCCTCACGATTTGCTGGGCTGTCGCCCTTTACCTCTATGGCATCCCACTTAAACGAACCAGCGCCAACAGGACCCGTAGTGTTAAAGCTCACCGAACGCAGCTGAGACAACGGTACGCCATCTAGCAAATGCTTGGGCACAATCCCAGTGGTCAAAGAGTGCGGAAACGAAGAATACGCCGCAGGCAGCACAAAAACTACCGTCTGCGGGTCGGGCGCACTTACCTGAACGCCGCGCCAACTGGGCAGTAGGGGCGAATCGGCATCTGGGTTTTGGATGGTCTGGTAAGTAAAGACCACGTCGGCAGAGGTCAGAGGTTTGCCGTCTTGCCAGGCCAAATTTGGCTTAAGCCTTACTGTGTAGGTGGTGCCCCTGTCGTCTTTTGTCATGTCTTGGGCAAGCTCGGCGGTCAAGTTGTTGTTTTGGTCATAAGTAAGTAAACCTGCAAACACCAAGCGGGCCAAGCTTTTGTCTACGTTGGTGGTGGCATATAGAGGGTTAGCGTTGGTAAAGGTGCCTAGAACGCCCTCGGTATAAACACCGCCGGCGACCGGTTGTATACTTTGGTAATAATACCCCAGCGAAATGGTCTGAAGCACCATGGCGCCAGTAAGCAGCAAAACCAAACCAACCCAAGCAGATATAAAACGCCTAACTATGTAAAGCCGTTCCAACCGCTTAAAAAAGTGCTTTTCTAGCTTCTCGTCTGCCTGCTGGCTTATGTCCTCTACCTGAAGTTTGTGTCGCTTGATACGACGGCGAAAGCGAAGACGTGTAGTCCTGTTTATCATGGTTTGTAGTGTCTAAACAATAATCCCCAGGACTATAGACAAGCCAAATATCACAACTAGAGCGACCGTAATCTGATGCAGGGTTTTGTCTGACCCGCGGCGCACGGTGTTTACCTCGCCGCCGCCGCCCAGGCCAGCGCCCAAAGACGCTCCTCTGGTTTGAATAAGAATTAGAAGCGTCAGCAAAAACATTGAGCCAATAGTGATGTAGTTGAAAATATTCATTTTAGTTCTAATACGGCGCTAACCAAATAATTGACCAGCCCCACTATTATACCGGTAAGTATAGCCACCCCAAAACCACTTACATAAAAAGACGGGTAAATTTCGCTAACCAGCCAAACTATAAAGCCATTTATAACTAGCATAAATAGGCCCAGAGAAAGCAAGACTGCCGGCAGAGAAAGCAACACTAGCACCGGTTTAATAAGCGCGTTGATAGCAGCCAAAATAAGCCCAGCAATTACTATCACCCAGCCGTTGCCTCCGTAGCCTACACGGCCGCCCATTATGCCCGCGGCAATCCAAAGCCCCAATGCCGACACCAGCCAGCGAGCTATAAAATGGCCTAACAGATTGTGTTTGAAGCCTTCCATGCTTAGCTATATTTTACTACAGCTGCCTAGGTAATTTATTGCTAAGCACTTTTGCGCCGTCATCGGTAATTAACACGTTGTCTTCTATGCGCACGCCTATGCCTTCTTTGGCTATATAAATTCCTGGTTCTACGGTTAGAACCATGCCTGGTGCCAGTGGTTGTTTGGGATCACCTACGTCATGTACATCTAGGCCTAAAAAGTGGGAAGTCGCGTGCGGAAAGTATTTGTACACCGATTCTTTGGCGATTGTTTTTATAAGTCCTAGTTCGCGTAATTTTTCACCCATAAAGTTGTGTACCGCCTTTTCATAATCTTTGGGCAACACGCCAGGCTTTAGCAGCGAAATGGCGTAATCTTGGACTTCTAACACCGCCTGGTGAACTGCCCTTTGGCGGCCGCTGGCCTTGCCCAAACTATAGGTTCGGGTAATATCGGCAGAGTAGTTCTGCACCTCTGCGCCAGTGTCAATTAGCAGCAACTGGCTAGCCAAAAGCGTGCTATTGTTTGCTATGTAGTGCAGGGTGCAAGCATTTGCGCCAGCCGCAACTATTGGCTCATAACCATGCCTTCTGACACCGTTTTTTTGGAACTCGGCAGTTATTTCGGCTTCGATTTCTTGCTCGTATTTATATTTGCCTAGGCGTTTAGTGACTCTTTTTAGGGCCTTTGCGGTTATAGAAATTGCCGATTCTATAGCCAGCAGTTCCTGAGGTTGTTTGACCGATCTCATTCGGGCTAAGTGCGTACGCAGATCTAGCAGTTTAAGATCCGGGTTTGCATCTTTTAGCATCTTTATCAGCCTAGCCCGTGCTGGGTTGGTGTATAAGCCCAGTTGTTCAATGTATGGGTCGGCCGCTGCCAAAGTAGCCACGTGCTTTACGCGCTTCAGCCGGCCCTCTAGCTGTTTCCAACCATTTGAGTAGTCCAATATATCACCAATGCCAGACTGTTCTTTGAGCCTTGTTTTGTCTATGGCTCCGTCGAACGTATCTCTATGAGAGTGCCTTTCGGGCAAAACTATATATTCTTTGTCTTTGTCTAAAACCAGCAGTGTATCTGGTTCTTCTATGCCAGTTAAATACCAAAAATTGCTATCTTGCCTAAAAGGAAAGGCCGTGTCTGCGCTCCTTTGCAACAGGCCGTTAGCCGTCAACACAATTGGCGACGTACCGGGAAACAATTCTCTGAGCCGCTGTCTGTTACCAGCAAAAAACTCACTTGAAAAATATGACCTCATGATCAGACAACTAGTATAGCAGTCATATCAAAACCTTGCCCGTCCAGCCCGTTTTTCAGCGCCTAGGTATTGGCGTAATATCGCAGCTTTTTTGGTCCCCACCACCTTTTCCAGCTCAAATTGCCGGGCATTTACTACACCGCGCGTAGAACCAAAGGTTTTGATAAGTTTTTTGCGTGTAGCCGGACCTATGGTTGGAATGTCATCTAATAAACTAGCCGTTTGGCGTTTGGTCTTTAGCGTACTGTGGTAGCTAACCGCAAACCGGTGGGATTCATCGCGTATGCGCTGCAATAGTTTGACCAAGTTTGAGCTATGCGGAACGTTAACCAAGATAAAATCCTCGCTTTCCGAAACAAAGCCACCCATTTTATGCAGAACACCCAAGTTTAGCTGCAGATTGGATTTGGTTTTATGAATTACAATTTGCTCTTCGCGCTTGGCCAACCCCATAAACGGAACATGGCCTTGCCCCGCCTCGTCGCGGGCGCGAATGGCAGCATCTAGCTGGCCCTTGCCTCCATCTATTAGAACAAGGCTTGGAATCCCCCACTTTTTGCGGTTTCGCTCAGCAAGACGACGAGAAATAGTCTCGTGCATGTTATAAAAGTCGTCGTTTTTATTTACCTTGGTTTTAAATTTGCGGTACTCGGCCTTGTTGCTCACGCCATTGGTAAACACCACCATGCTGGCAACTACATCCGAACCCGACATATGGGAAATGTCATAACCCTCGATTCGCACGGGGAAGCTTGAAAGACCCAAGAGTTCCACCAGCTCGCCTAGGGCATGGTCTTTGCTGATGTCGGCAAACTCTTTGTCGCTAAAGATGACCGATTGCCCAAGCCTCTTGAGCGCAAACAACTGGTTTCTGGCATTGGCTGCCTTTTCAAACTCCGAAGCCTTGGCGAAGAACTTCATTTCTTTTTCTAGCTCGCGCTCAATGTTTACCCGCTTGCCTTCGATCACCGCCATTAGTTTGCGCAGGTTTGCCCGGTAGTCCTCCAGGCTGGTCCGCCCGTCTTCTAGCCCTGGGTCTAATCCCAAATGGTAGTGTAAGCTGGCTCGCTTTTGCCCTGGTGTCTTTTTAGTAGCGTAGGGAAAGATACGGCGCAGCAACTTCAGCGCCTGGCGCACGCTTTGCACACTTAGATACGGGCCAAAGTACTTTGCACCATCGTCAAGTGGCCGGCGTGTAGTGCTAACCGTTGGGTAATCGCCGTCATAATCTATGCGGATATAGACCATCGATTTGTCGTCTCTCAGCAAAATGTTAAACCGTGGCATGTAGCGCCGCACCATTTCAGCCTCTAAAAACAACGCCTCAAGCTCACTTTCTACGACCATCCAGTCTACGTCCGCAATCTCTGCCACCAGTGCCTCTGTTTTGGCATCTTGGCCACGGCTTTTCTGAAAGTATTGCCGCACGCGATTTCGCAAGGAAGCCGCTTTGCCAATATAAATAATCTTCCCCTGCGCATCTTTGTGAAAATACACACCGGGTTCTTTGGGCAGTTCGGCTAATTTCTTTTCCAAAACTTTGTTCATCAGTATCTATTATAGTTTGTGCAGATATCGGAATGGAAATGGGGACGCGTGTGATTTGGTGTGATGAGAAGTGGGTGGCAGGGCTGCCTCGGTCAGTGCATCCGCACGACTTATTACAGCCCTACCAGACCTACTTTGTCGCCTTCTTGACGACAAGAAACACCAGGTTGAAGGAGACAAGAACTGTCACCAAGCCGACGATCATCGCCAGCGCACCTTGCTTGCGAGCGTTCTGCTCGAAGATGTACTGGACGGCCCCCGTCGCGACGGCAAAAAGTGCCCACGCTACGGCCAAGCCAATCACCGAGACGGCAATGACCAGAATGTTCCGCTTACCCATGGTTCCTCCTTGGTTTAACCCCGATTGCTCGAGATATGCTTGTAATACGGTTTCCGCCCGCTTTAGAGCCCCAAGGGTGGAAAACGCACGCGTCCTCCGATATATGCACAAAATTTTAAAGTACCAATCCACCTGGATTGATAGGTTATTATAACACCATTATACTACTTTTGTCAATGACGGTACTGCTTTGCTTGCTTTTTTGTGGGTATTGCATAGGCTTATTTGCTTATGGCAATCTTTGCAGATTAGAACCAGTTTGTTGCAAGCTACGTTTGCGCAGTTTTCGTAGTTGCTGGTCTTGCCGCCGCAGTGTACGCACACGCCTATGTCTTTGGACTTGTCTGAAAAGCGGTGGCTCATGCGCTGGTCAAAGATGTACAGCGAACCTTCCCACAAACCCTCATCGCCATATTTTTCGCCGTATTTTACTATGCCGCCGTCTATTTGGTAGACGTCTTTGAACCCGCGGTTTTTCATAAGTGCACTTAGCACCTCGCAGCGTACGCCGCCGGTACAATAAGTAACCACGGGCTTGTCTTTGATGTCGTTATATTTATCGCTTTCGATCTCACGCACGAAATCACGGGTCGTTTCCGTATCTGGGACTATTGCATTCTTAAACTTACCCACACTGGCCTCATAGGCGTTGCGGCCGTCAAAGAACACTACTTCGTTGCCTTTTTCTTCTATAAGTTTATGCAGCTGTTCCGGCTTAAGGTGTTTGCCCCCGCCCACTACGCCTTTTTCATCCACCTTAATCTCGTCAGCCGCTTTAAAGGCCACCAGCTCGTCGCGCACCTTTATAGATAGTTTGGGGAAATCGTCTCCACTGCCATCGCTCCATTTATACGTAATTCCCTTGAATATGACTGACTTGTTCATTTCGCGCTTATAACGGCGCAAGTCTTCTAAGTCGCCTCCAAGCGTTCCGTTTATGCCATGTGGGCTGATGATAATCCGGCCTTTTAGGTTGAGCCGCTCGCACAGCTCGCGCTGCCAGCGCATAGCCATTTCCGGATCTTTCACCGGCACAAATTTGTAATAGAGAATTACCTTCAGCATATCTTGAAAATTATACCAGACACACCTTTACCCATATTCAATTTATCACGGCCGTGATAAATTGAAACTAAATGCGCATAAGCCCTACAACAAGATATGTGTTAAAAGCCCTGGTTCCCTACAGCAAGGCCAACATGCAGCTTTCTTTCAGTCCAAATAAGTTTTTTAATGATCTTGAAAGATTAGACCGTATCAACGAAAGAACTTTGAGATCAGCGTTTTATAGAGCTCAAAGGAAAGGACTGATAAAAATAGATTCTGAAGGCATTCCTAGGTTAACTCCTAAGGGGCTGACAGCTACAAAAACGTACAAACCAACAAAACTTGGCAAAAACGCTTATATTCTTTTGATATTTGACATACCTGAATCCGAAAGAAGAAAGCGAGACCACCTAAGGGCACTTTTAAGAGAATTGTCATTTAAAAAAATCCAGCAGAGTGTCTGGGCCTGCCGCTATGACCACCGTGAATACTTGGCTGCGGAAATCAAAGAATACGGCTTGGAAAACTATGTGATCGTTTACGAAGCAGCGTATTTACCCATTAAGTAATATTCAAATTCTCACGGCCGTGAGAATTTGAATATTTGTAAGGTGTTGACGAGGGGCGTATAATCTACGCTATTGTTTATAAACTAAAGGGAAGGGCGGCAATAAAATGTTAAAACTTCTATCTTCTCGTGGTTATAAGACAGCCGCCCAAGTGCGGTGTTCTTAGGTCGCACAAGACAAAAACCCTTACTTCACCACTATAAATTTAATCAGGGCAGCGGGAATCTGTACTTATGAAAAATTCAACTGATAAACTAACCCTTAAGCGATTTTGGGAAGCAGGCCTTCCATACAAGAAGCTACTTGTAGTGGCAATTCTATTCCCTATTGGCAGTATTCTGCTCAATACTGCCTTGCCTATGGTTGTTAGTAAAATGCTCGCCTCTCTCGCTAGTGGTCATGGTCACGCTTCAAGCTTTATGCCTTATTTCTTGGGTATAGCTATACTTGGACTTGCTTGCAACCGATTCGGCTTTGCTGCGATGCTGAGGCACCAGGCCAAGACAATGGAGGTCTTACAGAATGATGCCTATGAAACCCTGCTAAAACGTAGTCTTAGTTTCCACAACAACAATATCGGTGGCAAGCTAGTTTCTGACGCCATAGACTACCCGGCATCATACTCACAAATGTACGGCGCAGTTTTTGCTACACTTCTTCCTTTTAGCGTTACCCTAATCAGCGGGATTATGGTTGTCTCTATGAACTCGCTACTACTTGGCCTTATTCTGTTTGCTATGTCAGCCTATGCAATTTTGTCAGGTTACTTTGAGAGCAAGACACGTAAACCCCTAAGAACTAAACGACTTAACAAGTCAAAAGAGATAACCGGCCACATTGCTGATAGCATCATCAATATTCAAACAGTTAAAACCTTTGCCCACGAGCACCAGGAGATAAATCGACTACAGGACCTGTACAGGAAGCTAACTAAGTACCGGATTAATGACTGGTCAGACGCAGCCTTTAGGGGCAACAATCGTATTGCGATTATTGTGTTCTTGCAATTTATCCTGCTGTCAGCTGCGTTCTACGTAACTCGACAGAACCCTGCACTACTTGCCTCAAGTATCTTTGCATTTTCTTTTACTATTGTGCTCGGAAACAAACTGTTTGAGATAAACACTTTGCAGCGGACTATTGAAGATGCCCTTTTGCAGGCTTCACCAATGACAGAAATTCTTAACCAGGATGTGACCATCACTGATGAGCCGTCCGCAAAGCAATTGGTTGTTACAAAAGGACACATTAAGCTAGCATCGGTAGATTTTCACTACCAAGACACAACCCAAGACAACAAAGTCTTTGCCGATATTAACTTAGATATCAAACCAGGCAAAAGGATTGGCTTGGTTGGTCGCAGCGGTGGTGGCAAATCTACCCTAACCCGGTTGCTACTTCGTTTTGAAGACATTACTGCAGGCGCAATAACCATTGACGAACAAAATATTAGGGCAGTAACCCAGCGAAGCCTTCGCCAATCGATCTCATATGTTCCACAGGAACCATTACTGTTTCACCGTTCACTTTTAGAGAATATTCGTTATGGCAAACAAACCGCATCGGTTGATGAGATAATAAAAGCCGCTAAATTGGCACACGCCGATGAGTTCATTCAGAAATTACCAGCGGGTTACCAAACTTTGGTTGGTGAGCGTGGCGTAAAACTGTCTGGTGGACAGCGGCAAAGAGTGGCAATTGCCAGAGCCATGCTAAAAGACGCCCCGATTTTGATACTAGATGAGGCAACAAGCGCGCTTGACTCCGAAAGCGAGAAGCTCATTCAGGATGCCCTCTGGAAGCTCATGGAAGGCCGGACGGCGATTGTGATTGCTCACCGGCTAAGCACCATCCAAAAAATGGACCGGATCATTGTTCTAGAGGAAGGCAAGATTGCAGAAGAAGGCAGCCACAAAGAACTCTTGGCCAAAAAAGGCGTTTACGCTGGTTTATGGGCCCACCAAAGTGGCGGGTTTATAGAGGAGTAGGCTACTCTTTCTCGGTTGCCGCTTCGGTGGCTTCTGACTCTTCGCCTTCGGCTGCGCCTTCTTCGCCTTCGGCACCTTCTTCTGGTTCAGCTTCTTCAGAGATTTGTTCTTTGGTTTCTTCTACAGCGGCAATGGGGTGTTCGGCATCGGTCAAAATAGTCACGCCGTCTGGCACGTTTAGGTCTGCTACGGTTATCTTGTCGCCAATTTCTGCCAGCACGGTAGCGTCTACTTTGATTTCGTCTATAAGATCTTTTGGCAACGCCTCTATCTCTACGTGGTCAAGCTGGGTTATAACCATATAGCCCGCTTTTTCTGCAGGAATTTCACCCTCTAACACTAGTGGTACTTCGGCCTCAACTTTTTCGTCTGCCTTAATGGCATTAAATACCACGTGGCGCATTTGGTGCTTTCTAGGGTCAAAGTCTACATCTTTTATAAGCGCCAAGATCTTGTCATCACCCAGGTTCAGGCTTAGGGCGTGGTGTTTGCCAGCCTCGTGATACACCTTGTTTATTGCTATATAAGGGACCATCACTACCCTAGAGGGCTTGCCATGGTCATGAATTACGGCCGGCACAAACCCGTCACGGCGCAACTGTTTAACAGCCTTGCCCATGACTTCACGCTTCTCTAGCGATAGTGCAATATCTTGCCCGCTCATTTTTAGATACTAACTCCTTTAAAATCAACCCATTTTAGCAGAAATCCTGGACGTTGTCACGCAGTAAAGGTAAGCTATTACAAGTGCTTGATGTAGAAAGTATTATTCAGAGCGGCGGCTTACTACTAGTTGCCCTAATTGTGTTTGCCGAATCAGGGCTTTTGATTGGCTTTTTTCTGCCCGGAGACACGCTGTTATTTACCGCCGGATTCTTTGCCGCCCAAGACAAACTGCCCCTGTTACCACTTATTCTAGTAGTGATTGCCGCAGCCGTAATTGGTGACAATGTAGGCTACCAGATTGGCAGGCGTTTGGGGCCGCGCATTTTTCGCAAAAAGGATGGCATATTATTTCGCCATGAACATATTGAGCGCGCCGAAAAGTTTTATGAAAAACACGGCGGCAAGACAATAATTTTAGCCAGGTTTGTGCCGGTTGTGCGAACATTTGCGCCCATGGTGGCCGGTGTAGGCAAAATGCCCCAGCGGCGGTTTGCTTTCTTTAATGTTTTTGGCGGTGTCTTCTGGGGTGGAAGCGTTATATTGCTAGGCTACTTCCTGGGCAGCCGGATTCCAAACATCGACAAATACCTCATGCCCATTGTGGTACTGGCAATGGTGTTTACATTTGCCCCAACTGTTTACCATATATTGAAAGACTCTAGAACCCGCGAGTTATTGTTAGCAAAACTCCGCTTAAAGCGCTAGATCGAATAAGGGGCTATGACCTCTACAGCGGCGCTCATCTCTTCAATGTAGCGCTGTTTGTCGTGCTGAAATAGCAAGTCTTCTCTTCGTCTTTCTAGCTTTAAAGCGTAGGGATCATCTACCGGCAGCATGTCACCAAGTACATCTAATACCGCTAATTTAGTGAAGTCCGCTTCTAGGACTTGCCTGCGCCGCGAGCTAGCCCGCTCGATTTCTTTGGCAATTGCAGACATTAAGAAGTTGGTGTTCTGGGAACGTAGTTGTTCGTAACCTACACGAGTATCCATGGTGTATATTATAACATATGTGTCAAATATTGTCCAGTGTAGGAGCTTTTTGACTTGGCTACCTGCTCCGGCGTGCCTTGGGCTACTATCTTGCCGCCGGCAGCTCCGCCTTCCGGTCCCATGTCTATAAGGTAGTCAGCCGATTTTATAACATCTAGGTTGTGTTCTATAACCACCATGCTGTTGCCAGCGTCTACTAGCGCGTGAAGCACATTTAGCAACTTGTCTACGTCTGCAATATGCAGCCCTGTTGTTGGCTCATCTAGAATATAAAGAGTGCGGCCAGTTGGGCGGCGTGACAACTCTGTGGCTAGCTTTACCCGCTGCGCCTCGCCACCAGACAAGGTGTTGGCCGGCTGGCCCAGGGTAATATAACCCAGCCCCACGTCTACCAACGTTTGCAGTTTGCGGGCAATGGCGGGAATGTTTTCAAAAAACTGTAGGGCTTGCTCGCAGGTCATTTCTAGCACGTCAGAAATAGTTTTGCCTTTGTAATGAATCTCTAACGCTTCGCGGTTATAGCGTTTGCCATGGCACACCTCGCAAGGCACATACACGTCTGGCAAAAAGTGCATTTCGATCTTTATGATCCCATCGCCGGCACAGTTTTCACAGCGGCCGCCACGTACATTAAAGCTAAACCGGCCGGGGCTGTAACCCCGTAGCTTTGCTTCTGGCGTAACAGCAAACAGCTCGCGAATGGGTGTAAATAATCCGGTATAGGTAGCCGGGTTAGACCGTGGCGTGCGGCCTATGGGTGATTGGTCTATAACAATGGCTTTGTCTAGGTTACTGATGCCTTGTATTTCGTCGTGTTTGCCTGGCACTTCGTTGGCGCGGTGCAGCCTAGCAGACAACTCTTTGGCCACAATGTCATTGATTAAACTAGATTTGCCCGAACCAGACACGCCACTTACCACTACCAGTTTGCCTAGTGGAATTTCTACATCAATGTTCTGCAAGTTGTTTTCACGCGCGCCCTTAACTACCAGCGTTTTGCCATTGCCTTCCCGGCGCTTTTTAGGGGTGGCAACCTGCTTTTCACCACGCAAGTATTGGCCGGTAATGCTAGCTTTGTGTTTGGCAACCTGTTCGGGCGTGCCGTGCGCTACAATTTTGCCACCATGTATGCCCGCTCCGGGCCCAATGTCTAACAAATAGTCAGCGCTGCGAATGGTTTCTTCGTCGTGCTCTACCACTATGACCGTATTTCCCAGGTCACGCAGGTTTTTCAGTGTAGTTATGAGCCTAGCGTTGTCGCGCTGGTGCAGGCCTATGGACGGCTCGTCTAGCACATACAAAACACCCATAAGCCCCGAGCCTATCTGTGTAGCCAAACGGATGCGCTGCGCCTCGCCACCAGACAAGGTGGCTGCACTGCGCAGTAGATTTAGGTAATTTAGGCCCACCATAACCAAAAACTGCAGGCGGGCGCTGATTTCTTTTAAAATCAATTGGGCAATGGTGGCTTCTTTGTCTGACAGTTTTACGTTTTTAAAGAATTTGAGCGAGTCATCGATACTGAGCTGACAAATGTCCATGATGGATTTATCTGCCACGGTTACAGCCAAAATTTCAGGCTTGAGGCGCAAGCCTTTGCAGGCATGACAAGGACGTTCTTGCATAAACCGCTCTATATCGCGGCGCATAAAATCGCTTTCTGTCTCTTTATGGCGGCGCTCTAGGTTGGACACTACGCCCTCGTAAGTGGTTTCAAACGACCGTCCCATGCCCAGTGACACGCGATATTTTTCATTGCCTGTGCCATACATAATAACTTCCATCTGCTTTGGCGTTAGTTCAGAGGTGGGCACATGCAAGCTAAACCCGTGTTTGTCTGCCACGGCTTGCAACTTTTTCATGTACCAGGCATCTGTGTTGATGCGGTTAAACGGACGGATAGCACCCTCGGCAATAGTCAGCCTGCCGTTTGGAATCACTAGCTCGGGGTCAACCTCTAGGCGCGATCCCAAACCGGTGCAAACTGGGCAAGCACCGTGCGGGCTGTTAAAACTAAAAGTACGCGGTTCTAGCTCTGGTATAGCCACCTCCGGGTGATCCACACAGGCGTACATCAGCGAATAGTTGTTTAGGCTGTTTGAGTCAGCGTTTAGGACGTTTACCTTGCCGTCGGCTATGTCTAGGGTTTGCTCTACCGATTGGGCCAAGCGGCCTTTGCTATCTTGGTCGTTTACCAGGCGGTCGACCACTATCTCTATGGTGTGCTTGTAGTTTTTATCGAGCTGGGGGAACTCGTCTAGGGCATACACTACGCCATCTACGCGCGCGCGGGCAAAGCCTGCTCGCATAAACTGCTCTGGAATGTGTTCATACGCACCCTTTTTGTCTACCACAACAGGGGCCAATATCATCAGCTTGGCGCCAGCTGCCAAACTACCAATCTGATCAACTATGGCAGTAGAGGTTTGGCGCGAGACTGGTTTGCCACAAACCGGACAGTGCGGCACCCCGATCCGGGCAAACAAAAGGCGTAGGTAGTCATAAATTTCTGTCACGGTGGCTACGGTGCTACGTGGGTTGCGGCTGGTCGATTTCTGGTCAATGCTTATAGCCGGGCTTAGCCCGTCTATCTGGTCTACGTCTGGCTTTTCCATGAGACCCAAAAACTGCCTGGCATATGAACTAAGTGATTCTACATAGCGGCGTTGGCCTTCTGCATAAATAGTGTCAAAGGCTAAACTTGATTTGCCCGAACCAGAAAGCCCGGTAATAACCACCAATTTGCCTCGCGGAATAGTGACATCAATGTTTTTAAGATTATGCTCGCGTGCGCCTTTAACTACAATATTGTCACTCATAAAGTTGATTGATTATACACTGGTACTGGGGAAAAATCCATACCATAGGCAATGCCCAAACTAGCATAAGCTTTTAAAGCAATATTATTGACATATCTACAATTAGATTTATAATAATGTTAAACAGTAGGTGGTTTTATGCTAAATTTCATTGTTTTGGGGCTTATCCCTGGTACCAACTTACAGATTACGGTCGCCTGGTTTATGTCAGGTCTGGTTATATTTGCTGCGTTTTTTATGGCCTTAAGGCAGCTGGGGCGCTTTAAACGCCGCCTTTTGCGCGCTTTGCCGGTTGTTATGCTGTCTCAGCTACATCAGTAGGTAGCGGCCAGGTTTTGTCCGTATAACTCTAGCTCTTTGAGCAGGTGTTTTTGTTCTTTTGTGGTCTGAGGCTGTTTTTTTAGCTCGTTTATGCGCGCAAAATACTGGCTGAGTTTGCTGCCCTCCCCGCCTGCAACTAACAACCTGTGACAATGCCCCGCCCACCACTGGCGCCCGGCACTATCTAGAGAACCAGGATAATTGCGGGCTTGATACAGCGGCAATAGCGCCTTTAACCGGCTGTCTTGCAGCTTTGGTTCAAAATCTGGTATTTCAGTTGGCTGGGCTGCCCTGATTGCCCGCATGGTGTTTTGGTCGGCATTGCCAAAAAACCCGTCGTACAACCGGCTGTCTACAGATTGTTCGTCTTCTATAAACCTTGTTTGCTGCAGTTCGTCTGAAATCTCTAGGGCCTTTAGCACGTTGTTTATAAATGCCTTGTTTTGTATCTTTTGGCGATTTGCCTTTAACTGGGCTTGGTCCAGTTGCAGACGGTTCAGATCATCGGCTTTAAGCACGCCCAGTGGCGCTACCGCTGGGCTGCGATTAAACTGCAAGGTTTTAACCGGCAACCTCAGGGCTTCTGGGTCTTCTTGCCATTGCCAGGCTTTGGCTAGTTCTTCTGGCTTCATTTTTAAAAACGGCGTGGGGTCATGTCGCAGGTCGTATACCAAAACCGCTTTTTTCTTGGGGTGGTCCGCTAGCATTGCTACAACTGTGGTTTTTTCAAACTCGCTAGGGTATTTGCCAGACGTATACACAAACGGTTCGCCTTTTTTAACAAGCCTCTCTACCTGAGACTTGTCGCGCATACCAAACAGGTAGTCAAATAGCTTTGGCTGCTTGGCTCGAAGTAGCTGCGCAACTGCAATCGAGGCATTTACGTCAGAAAGGGCATCGTGCATGTTTTCGTGGGCTAGCTTGTTTACTGTAGTAAGCAGCCCTAGCGTGTTGCTAGGTCTGCCCTCACTGTCGTATGCCCATTTAATTCCCACTGGCCTAAGTGCCCTGGTCATACGCACCACGTCCAGGAGCTCCCACTTGCCGCGACCTTCCCTCCACTGCCAGTCGTATGGGTCATAAAAATTGCGGTAGTTTAGGTACCTCATAAACTCATCGTCAAACCGAACAATATTAAAGCCAGAAAATATAGTGTCTGGCGTTGCGATTTCTTCGTGAAATATCCTTAGAAACTCTGCTTCGGTTATACCTTCTGCACGGGTTTTTTGAGGAGTTATACCAGTTACAAGTACGGCATCCGGGTCGGGCAAAACGTCGTCTGTAAGTTTTATGTAGAAGTTGTGCGGTTTGCCCACGGGCTTTAGGTTTAGGTCGGTGCGCTGCCCCGCAAACTGCATAATCCGTGCAGCTCTAGGGTTAAACCCGCTGGTTTCTAGGTCGTAAAAATAGAACGTCATGCAAATTCAGTATACCTCGACTTGCATACTTACTTTACTTTATAGCCCACGGAACACTGCCGATTATCTCGTGAAGCTTTACCGGCCCGAAGGTACGCGAGTCTATGGATTCTGGGCGGTTGTCGCCCACCATAAACAGCTCGTCAGCTGCCAATGTAATATCCACGTCATCTAGCTGCGACAGGTGCAGCTGCGCAGACCATGGCTTGTCCTTGTCTGGATTAAACCCGGCTGGATTTTGCTGGTTTATAACTATGATTTCACTATTTTTTACTACCACCCGCTCGCCCGGCAACCCCACTACACGCTTGACTAAAAATGTAGGTGCGTTTGCTTCTACTGATTCAAACGCTACGTTTCGCTGCTTCTTAAACACAACTACCTCACCACGCCCGGGAATAAACTGCTTGCCAAGGGCGCCGGTTATGGTTTTGCCTAATTTGTTTACAAACAGTAGGTCTCCTGTTTTATAGGTACTGTTCATACTAGGACCGTCTACTGTATAAAGCTGTACACTCCACCGCGCCAAAAACCCAAACACTAAAATTGCTAAAACTGTACTGGCAATAATAACCGGCAAATGACGCATAAAACTTATTAGCCACTGGTGCGAACGCAGTAAAGCAGCATAGAATCTACTAACACTCTCTAAGGGGTGAGGGATGTGCTCATTAGCAGGATTTAATTGCTCGGCATAGTGAGTTTTCTTCCATAAGTGACGTGTGTACAATTTGCGTGTAAAGTGCAAAATTAGACCTAGTAGTATAAGGATGCCTGAGGTTATACCTACCGCGGTCCAGATGTCTTTTTTACTGGTAAAGTATGAAAAGATCCAGTTGTTTATATCGTCCACGTAACCGCGATCTACACTTTCTGAAATTACAGCTTGTTGCTTGGAGTTGTACGTAACAACTGTGTGTAGTTGGTGTTCTCCACTAGACACGTAACGCATGTCAAACGATTCCAGAGCCTTGGAAGAATAAGCAGGCTTGTTGTCAACATAATAGTCTACTTGTGAGATAGTGTCCTGGGTTGGGTCTTTTATGACAACAGTGTTTAGTGCGGCGGAGCCTAATAAGCCACCTGATGCACGTAGTACGGCCGGCTTTCCGTCCAGCACTATTCTGCACTCGTCTGTGGGTTGGCAGACCGGGCGTGTTTGAGAAACTAGCATAACTGTTGGTCGATTGGCGGTTGGCAAACTTTGCAATGTCGATGAAGCTAAAGTATAAGTACCGAACGCATTCGCCTGATCAAGTGTAAGGTTACCCAACCTGGTCCAGCCATTAGCATTTACTTGACCCTCACCTATCTTTAGGCAAGTAGTAGATGAAAACCCCTGAAAATAAACACTGACGTCAGCCGCCTGGCCCTTAAGACCCAGCCGTACATAAATATCGTAAACATCGGGTTGCGCTTGGGTAAGCGCGGTGTATGCAGTCTGAGTTAGCGCGCAGTTACTAACACTGGGTAAGCCCGTGGCAGCAAGGTCACTCGTTGACAATTCACTATTTTGGGCGGTGGCGACCCTTGATAAGCCGAATAAAGATAAAATAGAAGCGAAAAATAAAACGATCAACGCAATGCTTATCCATTTTGTCTTGTTTGTCTTGTTTGTTTTAGCCATGTTTGTCTAGCATTATAGCAATGTGTGAAAATATTTATCCACAAGCAATTTGCACTGTCTGCTCAATTGTAGTTAAATTAAGCCATAAAAGGAAAAAAAATGAAAAACCCATTTAAAAAATCTAAAACAAATACTAAGTCTAGAGTTGTGGTTGGTGGCAAGAAAAAAACACCACGCAGCAAGTGGAAAATAGGATATTTGAGTCTTGTTGGTTTATTACTATTCACAAGCATTGGCTACGCGGGATACGCATATACAAAGACTAGGTCATTAAAAGCTCACGCTTCAGCAGGTACGTACCTTGGATATGTCAGTGGCTACCCTCAATTACAGGGTATTGGTTTTCGCTCATACGCATGCAAACAGTATCTGCCAACATTTTTTGGAACATACTGGAAAGTACATGTAACAACCTTCGCTTCTAAGGCTGTGCCGTCAGGATTTGGCGGAAAGATAGAAACTAATAGATATAATAAAGTTGTTTATAGTGCCTATAGCCCAGGGTGGTTATATGGATTCATAAACGGAGTCGATGGTTATGCGCTCGTTTCTTCGCCCGATAGAATTCATGTGCTTATACAAACTCCATCAGGAGCAGGATACACCTTCGTTAATAATTACAATGCCGAACAGTTAGCAAATTGCTAAAAGATAGTCGTATATTACTATATGTAGAGTAAAAACCTCTGATCTATAAATCATAGTGGGTAGGGCATGTCGCTTATGCCGGGTTCCTATAATTCTATGCTGCCCTTGTCACCGAATAGTATTTTTTGGCCGGGTTCGGCACCCTTGCGAATAAGTTCACTTTCTATACCCATTTTGCGCATAATGTCGCGGAGGCGTTGCACACCGTCTGGGTTAGTAAAGTCGGTGCGCGCTGCAAAACGCTCTATTTTGCGCCCAGTGATTATGTAGCCGTCTTTTTCTTTGGTAACTTTCCACGATTCATCTGATTCGGTCAGGCGAATTACCGGCAATTCTTCTTTAGGCGCTTTTGCTTGGGCACGTTTTCTTGTAGCCTGAACTACCCTTTGGACCTCGTAGAGCATGACGTCAACACCTTCTTTGCTTTGGGCAGAGATGGCAAAAACTTTGGTCCTGGCTGGCAGCGCTTTGGCGAGTTTTTTCTTTTTGGCCTCTAGCTCTTTTTTATCAAAACCATCTATTTTATTTAGGACTACAACTTGCGGTCGTTTGGTCAAATCTACCTCGTAGGCTTTTAGCTCTTGCCAAATGGTTTGGTACGCCTGCACCACGTCTTCATAAATATCTATAAGGTGCACCAAAACACTGGTGCGTTCTATGTGTCGCAAAAATTCATCGCCCAACCCTTTGCCTTCGCTGGCTCCTTCTATTAGCCCTGGTATGTCCGCAAACAGCAGTGAATTTTCTTTGCCTATGTCGACCACCCCTAGGTTTGGTGACAAAGTGGTAAACGGATAGTTGGCAATAGCAGGGCGCGCATTGCTAATGCTGGCTAGCAGTGTGGATTTGCCAGCGTTTGGTAGCCCCACCAGGCCAACGTCTGCAATTAGTTTAAGTTCCAGCACGGCCTCTAGGGCTTCGCCCTTTTCGCCCTTTTCAGCTACCCTGGGTGCCTGTCGGGTAGATGACACGAAGTGCGCGTTGCCAAACCCGCCCTTGCCGCCTTTGGCTATTATTACCTGCTGACCGTCGGTGGTCAGGTCGGCTAGAACTTCGCCGCGGTCGTTGGCTATTACCGTGCCAACGGGCAGCTCTACTAGTAGATCGTCACCGCTTTTGCCATGCTTTTTTCGTTTGCTGCCAGACCTGCCGGGCTCGGCTTTTATTTCTTTTTTATAACGAAAAGCCGCCAGGGTGTCTTGGTTTCGGCTAGCTTGAACCACCACGTTGCCACCGTTGCCGCCATCGCCGCCGTCTGGGCCACCCATGGATATAAACTTTTCATGACGAAAGCTAACAATGCCGTTGCCGCCATCGCCGGCCTTCATTGTCACCTTTACTTTGTCCACAAACATACTTTAAGAGTACAGAGTACGGGGTTGAGAGTCTAGAGTGTATTAATAAATAAATTTGATTTTAGTGCCAAATTTATCCGGGTAGACGTGTCTATATGTTACCTGATTCCAACAATTGCCACCGCAACTTCTCATTGGACTACTGTCATCCATACTTATATGTCCGCTCGAATTCATATCTGAAACCCAGATGGAGCCATCTTCTAGCACTTTTTCTACAAACCCAACGTGATTACCGCCCACTGTCCATACAACCGCACCGTAAATGGGTACATTAGGGCTAACCGTAAGACCCACACTTGCAGCCCGAGAATACCAGGTTCTGGCGTTACCCAGATTGGTTGGCACTGGCCTGCCAATGTCTGCCCGGCGTTTGGCTACCCACCAGGTACACCATCCATAGTCATAACCGTTATAACCATAAATAGCAGCTGCACCCCAAGAAAATGTTGCGGTCGTAACAACCGGCTTGACGTTGCCGCCTGGAATTACTATAAGCGTGCCCGGCTGCAGCCCACCAACCTCAGCGTCGTTAAACTTTATGATTTGGTCTTTGTTGGCATGGTAACGCAGAGCTAGGCTATCTGCAGTGTCACCACCCTTTACCTTATACACAATGCCGTCTACCGGTGGTATGTTTAGCACCTGTCCGGCCGCTGGCTCACCTCCGGTCAAATTGTTTGACCAGCGTATGCTGTCTGACGTCACTCCAAACTTGGCAGACAAGCTGCTATATGTGTCTCCCGCCTGTACCGTGTAGGTCACAATGTCCTTGTTTGACTTGCTAAGTCCCGCCGTACTAATAATTTGCGGTTTAGCCACAATAGATGATGCAGCCGAGGTAACCGCCAAGCTGTCGTTTATAGAATCGGCGTTGTTTTTTACAGATACTGCTTGGTCCATACGTACCGCACGGGCAACTTCTACCGCAATGTCTGCTGAGCTCAATTGGTCAAGTGGATTAGCCGCAAGCTGGCCTACTCCATCTGCGGGCGCACTCTGAAGGACTGTTTTGTCGCCGCTAGATGTTTTTAATACAAAACCGGCCACTAAGGCTAGTAACGCCAGATTAGCTGCCACTACCAGGTAGCGGACGGTGCGCTTTCTGGACCGCTTTAAAAACTTGTTGCTGGCTCGTTTGTATAGTTCGACTGAGGCTTCGGTTGCCCGTGAGCTAGCCAAGCGCTCGGTCATACTAGATTGGTTACGAATCATTTACTCCTAAAATGCGGCTTCGCCTTATGAGACACCCTTTCAGGGTTTCTCACCCAAGCGGGGCGCGGAATAAATCCGCCGCTCCGGCTGCTCTTCCCAAGGATTGCATTTGATAGCCCACTTCTCTTTGGCCCTTGGGTCCGCAAGAATCTCAGTTTAACATGGCCAGGGGTGTCTATCAAGTCCCGCAAGCACTTTACCACCTCTGTTATTGACACTTGTCGGACTGGGTAGAAAGCCCGTGTTCATCTATCAGGGCTTGGTGTTCGTCTATAGTGTTAGAAAACCGCGTTATACAATCCTTGCCAGATACAAAATACAGCCAGTTAGATGCTGCGGGCGCAGCTACAGCCTGCAAGCTACTGGCAGTTACACTACTGATAGGGCCCGGGGTAAGACCGGCGTTTTCATAGGTGTTATATAGGTTTGGCGACTGCTCTAGGACCTGTCCATAAGAGGTGGTGGCGTCCGACTCTAGCTTCATGCCCACTCTAAGCCTCTTTAGAAATACTTGGGCCACTTGCGGCCGATCTATCGGATTGGCGCCAGAGACTTCGTTTTCGACTATTGATGACAAAATAATGCCTTGGTGCACAGTGAGCCCCTGCGCCACAAAGCCATTCCTGACCTCTGGGGTTAGGCGTTTTTGCATTTCGTCTAGAAACAGTCTGACTATGGTCTCTGGCGGTGTGGCGGCATTTTTATGAATGGTCTCTGGGTACAAATAGCCTTCTAGCGATGTTACGCCGCTGGGCATATCGGCCAGGGCCGGGTGGTTTCTATAAGTTGCGGGGCTTAGCGCTTTGTCTACATCGGCCTCACTATAACCGCTGTTGATCAGATCTGCCCTAATCTCGTCTATGCGCTCGCCCGGTATAATTGTGAACTTGTCGGTCTGGATCTTGCCCTGGGTCAAAACGTCTACAATTTCAGACACTGGTTGGCTGGCTTGCAAAACATAAGTGCCGGCTTTGAACTTTTCTTGTAGGTTTTGGCCCCTTACGTATTGTTCAAACGCCCAGGTGCTTTTGATTAGGCTTTGTTGTTTTAACAGTGCTGCGATCTGTTGTACCGAGTAACCCAGCGGAATAGTGACAGTTACGTGTTTTTGGCTACTGCCAGCCGGCTTTAAGTTGTTATGGTACACCTGCCTGACTACTAGCACAGAAGAAGCAGCTATTACCAAAACAGCAGCCAAAACTATAAGCATGGTCTTTACAAACTTGGCTTTTCGAGCAGGTAATTTGCTAAATATTTTCACTATTTCACCTCTGGACTTGCCTGCCTGCCGGTAGGCAGGGCCTGCAGATAATCTTCTAGTATGTAGACTGCTGCTAGGCTATCCACGTGCTCTTTATTATACCTGACTCCCCTAGCGTCTAGTTCGGCCTCTGCTTGCTTAGAAGTAACCGACTCGTCTACCAGGTGCACCGGCAAGCCAATAATTTTTTCTAATTCTTGAGCAAATTTGCGGGCCTCGGCCGATTGTTTGGTTTCTGCACCTTCCATGTTGCGCGGCAGTCCTACCACCAAAGCCGTGGCTGAATTTTCTTTTAGCAGAGTTTTTATGTCGTCCATCAACGCGGGAGATTGCTCTAGGGTAGTGAGCGGCTGGGCTAGGCGTGTTTGCAAAGAAGCCACCGCCACACCTATGCGTTTTTGCCCGTGGTCAAAGGCCAGGATACTACTCATTACTGGGGGTGGTTTGCTCAACAATTATGGTTATCTTGCTGGGCTGGGGTGCCTTGGTAACCCAAAACGGGCTGTAGTGCACGCTCACATCGGTTACTCCGGTTTGTCCGCTTAGAAGTTCGGTTACTGCACCCTTTTTCTTGCCTTTTATCTGTTCTTTCAGATTGTCGGTGTCTAGCTTGACGCCGGCAATTACCTCTGTATCTAGCGTTACCCTAGCCTGTGTGGGGGTTTTTGACTCTAGTAGCTGGAAGGTTAGCGTGTCTAAGCCGTAGTCTTGGATAGGCTGCTTGTTGGTATCTACTCTGGTCTTAGCATCGGCCTCTATAAATTGCTTTAGGTCGTCTTTAGACACGCCCAGCATGGTGTAGGTTATGTCTGCTGTAACCGTTACGGTTTCTGCCTCTGCCCCCACAGCCGTGGAACTCTTTATGGCCGGGCTGCCGCTAGACAGCGTCTCTACAATCCCCTGTTTGCTGGCCGTTTGGAACTGGTCAAACAGATTTTTCTTTGCTTCGTCTTGGGTTTTTTGAACTATCTTATTCTTCGCATCATCCAGGTCTGCCTGGGCCACTACTTTGATAATCTTGCTCATACCGCCAGTCATTGCGCCACTATTTGTACCGGTAACTTTAGAATAACCAGCTACAGTAAAGCTTTGGCCAGCAGGAATGTTATACTTATCACCGTTTTGCTGCGCAGCAACATCCGCAGTTCCACTAAATCTACAAGGGGAAAAGCTTGGCGACGTCAGACTAACTGCTTCTTGGGTTATAAATGTTAGGCCCCCTGTACTTACTGCTGAACCAGCCGGAATTGTTGGTGCCGAGCCGCTTACATCTGAACAGGCAATAGACATGGTTACTGTTCCTGTCGCTTTTGTACCCACATCTTTTTGGCCACTAGCTGTCACTTGCTGGGAATCACTCTTTTTGAACTCTTTTAGCTCTGCCGGGGCAACCCCTGCCGCAACGTCTACTGCTTTGGCAGTGCTGTCTAACGTAAATGTGGGGTTGACCGCCACTGTGCTGGTGTTTGCCTTTACAATTATTTTTGCCTTTGGCAGCACTTTTGTAGCAAAGACCAAAAAGATTATAAGCAATATTAGCGCGCCAATGCCCGCAAACAACCTTATCCTAAAGCTGTTGAAGTTTGGAATCTTAATCTTTGGCATCTTGGGCTTTGATTTTTCTTTGTCCAGTTCGGCAGCGCCCGCGCCAGCTGCAGCGCCTTCCTCATCGTCTATGTCAATTGTTTCTGCCTCGTCTTTGCTACCTGCCAGCTCGCCTACACTCTTTGACTTGTCTAGGTCCTCGCTGGGTTCAGATTCTAGCACTTCGTCTTCGCCAGATTCTGGAATCTCCGGTGGTGGTGGTACGCCAGGTTTGGACTGCAGAGTTTTGGCCGTGTGCACCCCTACCGCGCCGGCAATAGGCAGCAGGCTCTTTTCCGAGGTAATCAGCACCACTCTTTTGCCAACTCCGTCTGCCCTGCGTTTGAGCAGTTTCATGTTGACTATGCTGTGCAGCACCGATGCGCGCTTGGGCAACACCAAAGCCACAATTTTACGGTCACTAGCTTTGACCTTGTCAACTATGGTAGTTATCTCGTCGTCTATATCGACATATATGGTTTCTTTTTCGGCCGAACTCATACCCTTAGTATCCTATCCATCCTTTGCCGCACCGAGCCGCTGCTATTTGCCGGATCTTGCCCGGCCAAAGTGTCTAAACCAACACGAAGCAGGCCCATTGCGGTTATGAATGTATGATCAGCCACGTCCCCTGTTTTGTCAACAATTCCTACCACTTGTTCTGGCTGTATGTGCTGCACAGTGGGCCGGCGGGTAAATGGCAGTTCTCGGTACCAATCGGTCTCTTCTAGTTCTTTAACCAGCAAATCTAGGCTGGAACCGCCGCCACACAGCAATATGCGGTTGGGCAAATTATCTAGCTGGGTAAACTCACCTAGCGCCAGGTCTACGCCGCTTATCCATACTTCTAGGGTGTTTTTTAGCGAGTCTTCTATGTCTGGTACTTTGGCCTGGGGAGTTTTGTTGGTAGAAAGACCAATCTTTAGCTCTTCTGCCTGGCTAAAGCTCACGCCCAGGTCGCGTTCAATTGCCTTGGTAAAGGCTCGGCCGCCTATGCCAAACATTTTGGTGCCCTGCACGCCGCCGTCATTTATAACAGCTATATCTGTGGTTCCACCGCCCACGTCCATAAGTATGGCGCTCATGCTGGCGCTGGCGTCGTCGCCCACCACAGAGCGAGCCACCGCAAACGGTTCTGCCGCCACAGCCAGCAGTTCCAGGTCCAGCTCTTTGGCGGTACGTTCTAGTGCGCCTATGTGGATCATGGGCGCAAAGGCGGTATAAAGCTGCACCATGACCTCTTTGCCTTTAAATCCTACGGGGTTGGTGACCGGGTAGCCATCTATTTCTATGCGTACCAGTGCGCTGTTTACCAGGCGGATCTCTACCTCTTTGCCGCCTAGCTCCCATGCTAGCGTGGCTTTGGCCTTTTCTTGTGCGCGTTCCTGCACAGCAGCTACTATGCGCTCTACTTCGTCTACATCAATCTCTTTGTCTGCGTCCTTTCTGCGGGCGCGTACAGATATGGTAGTGCCTTTTACCAGCTCGCCGGCAATGCCAATTATGGCGCTGCGGGCGCTCACACCGGCTTGCTGCTCGGCCTCTGTTAGAGCTTTATCGCAGTTTGCTACTACGCCGGCAATGTCGCTTATAGCTCCGGCTTGCATGTCTGACAAATTTTGGTGTGCCCTACCCGAGCCAATTATTTCCAAACCATCATTTGTCAGTCTGGCAGTTATGGCTTTGACATTTTCTGTACCGATGTCTAGCGCCACAATATGCTGGCCGGTATTTTGTTTGGAACTGGCGACTTTGGTCTTTAGCGACGCGGCGTGGGTTTTTATCTTGTCTAACACGCTATTGATTATATCACTCTCTAGAGAGGAACGTCTTCTATGATCGGGCCTTGCAGTTCTGGGCTTGGCATTACTAACGGTTCATCACGAAGGAGCCTATGAATAACCCGTCTATGTACTATGCCAATTAAGATTATCCTCTCTGGAAATTGCTCTTCATCAACTGGTAGTTCTTTACTATATTTCGGCAAAAGTAGCTCAAGCTGAATGCGTAAATTGTTGTCGACTTCTATATCTTCAGGTGTGACATCTTCTATTTTAGGAAAAACAATTTCGGTAGTATCTAAAAACGGCCCGCCCGGAATATCTGGGTGGGCACGTTTATATATAAATTCCATAATCTATTCTAGCATAGGCTTCGTGCCTTAGTGTTTGGCTGGATGGCAGTTTTCATCCTAGTTTTTACAGTCTATAATTTGGTCGCTTATTATTATATAATATTTCTGTGAGTATAGCTATTTCATCAGCCCACATCAGCCAAGACGCAAAGGGTTTAGTCGAACGCGGCCACTTCTCTGGAAGAAAGGGGAAAAACGTACATATTAGCGGCCGGCTGCAAAAAGCCAAGCTTTTTTCTGATACTTCATTACTAGACAGGCTGATTGGACATATGCAACCAATGGTTGAGGATATGGATCCAACCGTACTAGTAGGACAGGAAAAATCTGCAGCCATTGTAGCCAGACATCTTGGTATTTTAATGTGTGTGCCAGTAATAACCCTTGAAAAGCATGGCACGTCTGAGCTATTAGGTCCTGCCGACAATACTGACCGCACAGTAGTTATAGAAGATAACTTTGTGACCGGCAGAAATCTGGGTCTTGCTCTGAGCTCTTTGAGGAAAGCGGGTATAGAACCAGTTGGTTTAGTTTCTCTGTTAAATAGTAGCGGCTGCAAACCAACGGAATACTCCGAAATTCCGCTTTCTACTGTAATTGACCTAGGGATTCAGGAGTGGGATGCGCAAAATTGTGAGATTTGTGATGTACACGGTGTTGAATCGTTAGATCTAAGCACAAAGGAACTTGCCGCCCATGAGTCTTGAAAAGTTACATGACTATGAGCTAGCCCGGCAGCAGGTTGTTGATGAACTTGAAGTAAGACTACCCGCCGACCAACCGGGACTTTTATATGGTTCTGTTGCCCGCGCTTTCGGTCCATTTAGCGATATTGATCTTATTACTTTTGGTAAGGATTATGTTGTTAAAGGTCTGGTTCAGAATACGAGAGTACAAGAGCACCTGTTCTCAGCTGGTGATTTCTATGATTATGTTGTAAATTCACCGCGCGGCCTGCACTCTGCAATAGACGGGGTCATTATTCACGAGCAAAGCGGTCTGGCGGGTGATGTAATTGCTACGCATCAACGTCAAAGGCTTCATGTAAGAGATGAGGGCAGCGCGGACTTTGTTGCACTAATGCAAGCAGAACAAGACGGTGATACTAATAGGCCAGACATCAGAGCCAACCGCAGCCATTATGCACTCAAACGCAGCTTTGGAGGAAAACGCTCAGTAACAAGATCTTTCCTATCAACACTTGTAATGCATAGCGATGTGTTTGACCTTCAGCTACCTTCAGAGAAAATGGAAGCTCTTTTAGACAAAGGGCTAATCGACGAGGGGCAACTCGACTCAATCTTCGCCGTAAATGCACTGCTAATTGCCGTATATAATTCGCAAACAATACCACGTTCGGAGTGGGATTCACACACTAAACAAACGGCTGAATGGTGTCAGCAGGTCGGTGAATGGTCTGAAGATTATTTATCTGAAGCTCTGGAGCCAGGGTACATATCTCTTTTATCAGATGCCTCGAGCACCAGCGCAGAAAGCCAGAGAAGAGCTTTATCTTACGCCGCTGCAGATACTACCAATCAAACTAGGTCGCGCACCGTTTTGTGGAGACTTGTAGCAAATGATCAAGTTGATCCGGATGTGTTGTTTCAAGCGTGGACACTATGCGAAAAACAGCCGCGCGTGTTACGAGAGCTTGGTTGTGCCGCCGTTCAGTTGCCACAATTTAAAACTCTGGACATTGACCCTGCATCTCCCTTGCTTAACGACCCGGACGTCCAGTTTTCTACTTTTTACAAAGCGTAAAAGGGCTTTATTCTAGAACCGCTTTGATGCGTCGGACTTGCCCCGCATCAAATCCTGAAGTGAAGTAGTCTGCAATCAGATTACGGAACATCAAGATTTTGGTGTCGGGGTACCGGCGGCTCATTCTAGGACAGCCTTGATCCTTCTTATTCCTGCCGCGGAACTTTCTTCTTTTATAATTTTGAACTTCTTGCCACCCTCACCCAGCGTGCCGGTGTGTTCTACGTGCGGGCCGCCGCAAAGCTCCATAGTGTAGGGGTTGTCTTCCGGGCCCATTATGTAAACTTTTACGGTGTCGCCATATTTTTCACCAAAGTGCCCGCGCGCTCCAGTGGCCAGTGCTTCTTTGGTGGGCATCTCTTTCCAAGTAACTGGCAAGTCTTTGGCAATCTGTTCGTTTACAATGCTTTCTACTTTTTCAATTTCCACGGGCGTCATTTTGGCAGGATGGTTAAAGTCAAACCGCAGCCGTTCATTTGTAATGTTGCTGCCGCGCTGCTCTACGTGTTCGCCCAGCGTAAGGCGCAGCGCTTTATACATCAGGTGCGTTGCTGTGTGGTACTTTATGGTCTGCTCAGAGTGTTCGGCTAGGCCGCCTTTGAACATACCAGCCGCAGCGGTTCGTGAACGTTTACGCTGTTTTTCCATTTCTTTATTAAATTCTTCTTCCCACTTTTTACTTACAGGGATGTGTTTCTGTGTCGCTTCTTCAACACTAAGTTCTGGCGGAAAACCATAGGTATCATATAGAAGAAATATCGTTTCACCCGCAAGGTTTGCCTCAATAGTCACATGCGTAGATGTTCTATCTTCAGTAGGTGGGTACGAGAGAGAAGGACCGCTAGATCTTAATTTCTCAAACTCTCTTAGACCCTTTTTCAGAGTCTGGCGGAAGAGCTTTTCTTCTTTTTCCAGCACGTCTATGACGGTTTTTTCATTTTTTGCAATTTCTGGGAACGGGCCTCGGTACATATCCACTACTATTGGCGCGATAGCCTCAAACAACCCGCTTTCTATGCCCAGCTCATGAGCCTGGCGAATTGCCCGGCGCAGCAGTCTGCGCAATATGTAACCTTGGGTTTTGTTGCTAGGCGTTACTCCGTCTGCTGCCATGAATACAGCGCTTCGCATGTGGTCAGCTATGATGCGCTTGGCTTCTACGTGATCTTCGTACTTTTTGCCAGAAAGTTCCTGCAGCTTTTCTACGATGGGCCACAACAGGTCAATCCTAAAAACGTCAGGACTATTTATGCTTGCTGCGGCAATACGCTCCAGCCCGCCGCCAAAGTCCACGTTCTTTTGGGGCAATTCTTTGAACCCGCCATCGTCAGTTTTGATGTATTGCATAAACACAGAGTTGCCGATTTCTAAAAACCGGCCGCAGTCACAGTTGGGGTGGCAATGCTTACCAAAAGATTGGTCATGCTCCACCTCCGTAAATTCATAAAAAACTTCGCTGTCTGGCCCACCAGGCTCGCCGGCCGGCATGTTTTCTGGTTTGCCCACGCGACTCCACCAGTTTTTAGAAGCGTCGTAATAAAAAATGCGACCGTTTTGCATTCCCTTCTCATAACCGTCGACTTCGCTACCAATTTCTACTATTTCTGCTTCTACTTCACTCTGACTAAACAGTTTTTGCCAGATTTGGGCGCTTTCTGTGTCTTTAGGAATTTTGTTCTTTTCGTCTCCTATAAAAACCGTTACATACAGGTGTTTTGGATCTAGCCCGACCTTTTCAGTCAAAAATTCATAAAACCACGGCAGTTGTTCTGCTTTAAAGTAGTCGCCTAGGCTCCAGTTGCCCAACATTTCAAAGAATGTGGTGTGACGGTTGTCGCCCACTTCATCCACATCGTCGGCGCGGAAACATGTCTGGCTGTCTGTAAGCCGCTTGCCCGCTGGGTGCTTCTCACCCAAAAGATATGGCAAAAGCGGCTGCATGCCAGAACCGGTAAACAGTGTAGTGGGGTCATTGTCGGGTACCAGCTTAGCTCGTGGCACTACTACATGCCCACGATCTTTGAAAAAATCTAAATAAGCCTTGCGAATCTCTTGTGCAGTCATCAGAGGGAATTATAGCAAAAAGCGTTATAATGGCACCAAATGGCAATCTTGCTAAGTTATTTGTTCTATTTTATAGCGGCAAGTGCTTCTCCGCTTCAGCGACGCTGGTTGGCTACCAAAAAAGACGGTGGTGGCCAAATTGACTTTGCCTTTCGTGTCATGCTTATTACCGCAATTGGTGGTTTAAGCTTGGTTTTCTTTTCTCCGTTTCAACTACGCGGAAAAGCCCTAGAACTTGGACTACTCGCTCTGGTATGTGCGGTGTCTGGAGCAGCTTATTTCGTCAGCTACTTTTCGGCACAGAAGCATGTTGATGCAGGTGTGAGTACATTGGTCAGTAATGTGTACACCCCAGTCACTATAGTCATAGCAACACTGTTTCTAAACGAAGGCCTCGAGGCTTTACAGATTATTGGAACCCTCTTTTTGCTTTTCGCCATGCTTTTAGTGTCTAAGAAACACCGTTTGGGCAAGTTTTCGTTTGATAAGTATTTTTGGTTGGTAGTCATTAGTGGTATCGCATTGGGAATATGTCTAAGTGCGGAGCGGGCTCTTATGAAGACAACCGGATTTACTGCGGGCACTTTATTGAGCTGGTGGTCTCAGGTCGCAGGTCTTGGAATTGCCTCCTATATATGGAAAAGTCATACAACATATAACTTAAGAGACACTGCCATAACCGGGGGCCTGCGCTTTTTGCAAGCACTGTCTTGGGTTATCTTACTCCAAGTTGTTGGTAATTTAAGCGTTGTCTCATCTGTTACGACTTTTAAAGTAGTGGTGGTTTTTGCCGCCGCAGCAATTATTCTAAAAGAACGACAAGATATGACAAGGAAAATAATTGGCAGCATTATTGCCGTAGTTGGACTGTTATTAATGAAATAGACCGATCAAGCTACCTGCGGTTTAGAAACCTTTTGGGGTTTTCTCTATATTCTGGGTTTTGATGACAAATGCCAGCTGCCGCAGTTTGGGCATTTGTAGGCTCGTCTGGGCTTGCCCGGTTTGCGGCTGGGGTTGATTTTGTTTAGTGCAGCCTTAGCCGCAGCTTCGCTGCTGTAGCGAGCCTTTTTTCTGCAGGTTGATTTTTGATTGCTTCCAAACATTCCCTGGTATTTTACCTCGTTTTTTCCTGCAAACACTATCCCACGATTGCAAGGTTACGCCCTGCAAAAGCAATTTGCTCCGCTACCCTGCCAATCACCTCGATCTTTTCACACTTCTCCGCATCTTGGTCGAAGCCTTTATAATAAAGGTCACCACAAATATATTTGATGTTCTGTGGTTTTATTATATAATACCTTCATGGAACTGAGTTTTAACAGGAATGGAACCATAAATATTAGAGCAGTCGACGAAGAAGAGGTCTTCATGTTGCGCGAGGCTGTGTTTGAGCGATTACGTGGACGCTTAAACGCAGGTGAGGAAACATCGCCAAGAATGTGGGGTCTACTGCACCGCTTGTGCGAAGTTGAAGATATTATAGAGCCCATAGATGTGCTTTCTGTACATCCAAGCTTTCTTAATGTAATCAGAGAATTCGGAGAGGCTACCCCAGCTCAACTACAAGAAATTGCTGCCGCTAAACAAAGTGATCCTTTCATACTATCTGAACGCAAAAAATTGGGCGATAAAGCGGTAGATTACTCTAAGCAAATAGATGATTGCATTTCAAACAGACAGGCGTTTCATCAGTCATTTCATGAGATTATAACGGGAATAGTTAGTGGGGCTGAAGCTACTGAACCTCCACTAGGTGACAATGCCGCCGCCCAAGACTAAGTCTTCTTGGTAGATTACTGCAGATTGGCCGGGTGTTAGGGCGCGGACTTCGTCTTTAAGCGTGAGCGTTATCACATCTTTTCTGTGATGTAGCTCACATTCTATTAGCGGTGCCCTGTGCCGCGTCCGCACCATCAAGGTGGCACCCCGTAACGGGGGCGAATTTATCCAGTGAACATCTGTTAGCTTGATTTCTTTGCTCCAGAGGTTTTTGTCTTGCAAATCCGTCGTTACATAGACTTCATTCTTTTTCATGTCTTTGCCGGTCACGTAGTACGGCAATCCACCCCCCACATCTAGCCCGTGGCGCTGGCCTATGGTGTAGAAAATGGCGCCATCGTGCTCACCAACGGTTTTGCCTTTGGAATCAATAATTTTGCCGGGCTTCCCAGGACTCAGTTCGTGCAGCAGGAATTCTTTGATACCTACCTTGCCTACAAAGCAAATGCCCATGCTTTCTTTTTTGCCGGCTGTAGCAAGTCCAAACTTTTTTGCCAGATCGCGCACCTGCGGTTTGGTGTAGTCACCAATGGGGAACTGCGTCTTTTTAAGTGCGTTTTCTGTGACGCGGTACAAAAAATATGTCTGGTCTTTGTTTTTATCCTTGGCTTTTGCCAAGCTGTGAAAGGACGGACCTTTCACAACGCGGGCGTAGTGGCCAGTGGCAATATAGTCAGCACCGTCTTCTAAAGCGACATCTAAAAACAGCTTAAACTTTACCTCTTGGTTGCACATAATGTCTGGGTTTGGCGTACGGCCAGCAACGTATTCTGCCACCATGTAGTCCACAACTTTTTGGCGATATTCATCTTGAAAATCATAAACTTTAAAGTCAATCCCTAACTGCACCGCTACGCGTTTGGCATCCTGGAAATCTTGCTTCCACGGGCAGGGAAACCCGGGCATATCCTGAGTCCAGTTTTTCATATAAACACCCGTGACATCGTAGCCCTGCTGTTTCAAAAGTGCAGCCGTTACAGAACTATCAACGCCTCCGCTGAGACCTACAAATACTTTCTTGGCCATAGTTTGGCAATTATACCACTGTTACCTCTGTTATTCTAGTGTTACACGTCCAGGAAAACTGTGACTTTGTCTGCCTTGACGTGCATAATGCCGCCGCTTATGCGGATCTTTTGGTCGCCTCGAGGCGTTCGGATAAGTAGCTCGCACGGTGAGAGCAAGGTTATAAAATTGTGGTGACGCGGCAAAATATCAAACGGGCCGGTAGCATTTACAGCCGAAATACTCAGAGCATTGTCATCAAAATAAACCTTGAACGGCGAATACACCTTGGCTCGAATGCTCAACTGCTGCGTTTGTTGTTCTGCCTTATGTGCCATGCTAAACAATTATCTCTTCTACATCTTTTAGCATGTCCTCGCGCGACACAAACTCGCCTGGCCGGCCGTTTAGGTCAGACACCACAAACATCTGCTGAGAGAAGTAGTTTATAAGCTTTTGGGCCCGCGCGTAGTCACCGCGGTCTAGCGGCGACAGTTCGTTTTCGCCAATGATGGTTATAATGCCCCTTAGACGCTCGTATTTGGCCAGCAACGCCTGAACCTGAACAGACAAAATATAGTGGCGTTCGCCCACAATCTCTGGTGCCAGCAATGAACTGCTGGTGCGTATAAGGTCTACTGCCGGGCGTATGCCCTGTTCTGCTACTTTACGCGACAGCACTATAGTAGAGTCCAGCTCGTGCTGGATCATCTGCACTGCTGGGTCACTAAGGTCATCTGCTGGCACGTAAATGGTTTGGACTGCGGTAATCGAGCCTTTGTCGCTAGAAGTTAGCCGATCTTCTAAAGATTTAATGTCTGAAAATATGGTGGGTTCGTAGCCGCCCTCTGAAGGAATCTGGCCAAGTATGGTAGACAGCTCATTTTTGGCCTGGACAAAGCGAAACATGTTGTCTGCAAAGAATAAGATGTCTTTGCCCAGTTCGTCACGAAAGTACTCTGCCAAAGTCACGGCGCTGGCACCCACCAGAGAGCGCGCTACGGCGTTTTCATTCATTTGGCCAAAGAACAAACAGGTGTTTTTTAGCAGATCGCGCTTTTTAAGTGTGTCGTAGAGCTCGTGGCCTTCACGAATACGCTCGCCAATGCCGGCAAAAAAGCTTATGCCAGAACCACTGGCCGCAATATTATGCACCAGTTCCATGGTGAGCACAGTTTTACCCACACCCGCGCCACCAATAATGCCAATCTTGCTGCCTTTTACAAACGGTGCAAAGAAATCAATAACCTTAACGCCGGTTTCTAAAATTTGCGGCTGCGTAGGTTTAAAATTGAGCTCGCGTAGCGGCGGCCTTACAATATTGCGCTTTTCTACACCCTCGGTCTTAAAGGGTGGTAGGCCGTCTACCGGTTGCCCCAAAGCATCCAGGATACGTCCTATTGCCTGGTCTGTAACGTGTATTTCCATTCCTTTGCCTGTGGTTTCGGCTACCATACCCTTTTTTATGTCGGAGTCAGACGATATGTTTAGGCAAACAGCCTCGCCATTTGGTAGCAGACTGTCTACCAAAAGTTGCGCCAATGGATCTTTTTGGACCACTATTACTTCGCCTGGCGTTGGCGGCTCTTCATCAAACTGTACGCTTACCACCAGGTCTTTTATGGTTCTAACGATGCCTTGGCTCATGACTGAACCTCCGGTTCCTTAGGATATAGGACATAGGATTTAGAGTTTAATAGTTCCCCAACTATATCCTGTATCCTATACCCTAAACCCTTTTCATTAGCGTAGCGAATCATGCCCCTGACTCCAGCGCCCTTAGGCCATTTATGATTTCTTTAAACCGTTCGTCTTTTTCGCCTCGCTTCGTGCGATTGTATAGTTGCTTAAGTACGTGGTTTTCGTCTACAGATTTCTCGTGTGCAATGCTCATAGCACGAAAGCGGCTGGCGTATTGTGCTAGTTTTGATTCCAAAATTGTCTGGGATAGGGCAATGTGCAACATAGAGCGCTCTAGGTGGTCAACCACATCAAACACACTGGGTTCAAAAATATAGGTATCTTCGCTGATTATTTCTTCTGGTTTAGTTATCATGCCTTGGCCTATTTGCTGTACGGCTTTTTGCAACGAAATGCTCTTTACGTCTTGGTTCATGAGCGACACGTAGGTCTGGTAGTAAACTGTGGTGTTTTTGTACTTTTGGACTTCTTCAATTAGCGGCGTTACGTTAATGTCGCGGTCACGGCTAGGCAGCTTGTAATACTTAATAAATTTAATGCCTCTGTTGGCAAGCAGCACCGCACCGTGATGGCCAATTACTACAATGTCTGATTGGCTGTCAGCACGGAAATTGCCAATCATAAAGTTTAATAGCTTTTCGTCAATATCACCGCTAAAGCCACCTTCTGAAGTAATCATTATTAAGAGGTCTTTGTCTATGATCTCGTGTTCTTTTTGGCTACGCCCATAACGAAAGTCAGAGTCTACCCGCAGCTGGGTATAAATCTGCCAAAGTACATTGAAAAACTGCTCGGCTTGCAACACCTGATTTTTAATCTGCGCTATGCGCATGCTAGCAATGCCCTCAAACGCACTCGTAAGCTCTACTAGGGTGCTCATATTTTGCACATCTGCGGCTATGTCTATGGAACGCTTCATTTTTTGTGCTCCATTAGGCTGGCTTTTTTGAGCTGGTCCATAATGCTTACATAGTCTTGGTCGTTTTTAACCTTGGCAGCCGATTCGTTGGCTGCGCTTTTTAGTTTGTTCATGTCCAAAACTTCACCCATATTTAGAGTGCTTACCACATCTAGCATGATCTGCTGGGCTAGCAAAGAAAAAGTTTCTGCCGGTGTTTGGTTAAATACGTTGCGCAACCTTACGCCCATTTCTAAATCTTGGCGGGTGGCCAGAGCCAGCTCTGAGCCAAACCTTGCGAACTCTTGGGCTTGAGTATAGGCAGACAGTTGCTTCATGGTGCGCACTGCTATTTCTTTTTGGTGCGGCGAATGTCCACGCCCACCCACACGGGTAACAGAAAGTCCCACGCTGACTGCAGGCCTTTGGCCGTCTTTATAAACATCGTTATCTAAGATCCACTGGCCATCGGTAATCGCCATAATGTTTGTGGGCAAATACGCCGTAATGTCGCCCCCCACTGCCAGTACTAATGGTAGCAATGTCAGGGCTTTATGGTTTGATGCCAGTTGCCCGCCGCGTTCCAACAAAGACGAGTGGGCGTGAAACATATCGCCCGGGTAGCTGTCGCGACCTGGACTGGTTCCAGACAGTAGGGCAATCTCTCTGTAGATGTGGGCATGGTTGGTTAGATCGTCATAGATCAGCACCACGTCCTGGCCGACTTTTTGCCATAAATATTCAGCCATGGCGCAGCCCACATAAGGAGCCAGATAGCTCATGACCAAAGAGTCAAATATGGTAGACACAATTACTACGGTGTTTTTAAGCGCGTCTTGTTCGCGCAAGCGGTTTAAAAGGGTGTCTACGTCGCTGCGCCTCTTTGCTATTAGCACATAAATTACCACCTGGTCGGTGTCCCTCTGGTTTAGGGCTATCTGGGTTGCCAGAGTACTTTTACCGGTTTTGCTGTCGCCTATAATTGCCAGCCTTTGCCCGCGCACAATCGGAAACAAAGAATCAATCACCGTCACACCTGTGACCAATTGTTTGCCCAAAAGTTCACGTTCATAAATAGCGGGGGCGCTGTTAAACACCGGCCAGGTCGCGTCCGAGGCAATCGGCCCCTTGCCGTCTAGCGGTTCGCCGCTAACCGAGACTACCCTGCCTATAAAATCTTTTCCCACCCTAGTAACCAAGTTGTCGTGTTGCAAGGTAGCCAAAGTGCCAATGGCTAGCGGTTTGGTGCCCATATGCAGCACAATCACAAACTCTTCGTGCACCTGGTGGGTTAGGCCCTTGCTGCCATCGTCAAACATCACTAGAGCCCGCACGCTAGCGTCTTTTAGGCCGCGCACTTTTACCAAAAACCTGTCAATACTGACAACTTCGCCTACAGGGCTACCGCCTTCTACCAGTTGCTGAAAGTGTTGGTTAGGCATGCACTATACCCCCAAGGGCAGTTAACTGTTTACTCGGGATCATGCTTAAAGCTGAAGGCTTGGTGAACATATTCATTTCTAATCTTTGCCCCTGATTCCTTCAAATAAAACTGAACGCTTGTCTTTTAGGTTGTGGCGCAGGCTAAAGTCAAAGTAGCGGTTGGTGGTACGCACAACGCACCCGGCTGCAATATCTGGCATAAGCCCAACTTGCAGCAACACATTGGGGTGTATTTCTTTTCTGAGCCACTCTAGGATTTTTTGTAAAAACTGGGGCTGTGGCTCGGCCGCGAAGCTAAAGTGCATAACGGGAGCCGTGTCCCGTAGCTGCTCTAATTTTTCTTTTAGGTTTTGCCTGTCTGATTTGTCTGTTAGTTTCAGACCGGCTCCGGCTGACAAATCTTCTAGGCTGTGGCTGGTTTTGGGCAAAGACATGTGGCTTTTTGGCCCCGTTGCACTAGCTTGGAGCAAAAACTCATCTAGCGATTCAAGCTCGCGGGCAAGCCGGCTAATGTCGGTCTTGGTTATGACAGTCAAAGGCAGGGTGAGTTCCTGTTGCCTCGCTTGCTCATCAGGCACCATTTTTGATGTCCTCAACTATTGCTTGCTTATTGGCCTCTAGGCTGCCAATAATAAATTCCAGTTGGTCGGATAGGTCTATTTGGTTGCCAATGGCAGATAATACGTAGTGGTTCACAATATCTGACATGTTTTCTTCAAACCTAGCCACCAGACGCTGTTTTTCTTCTGCTACCTGAGCCTGTAGCTGCTCGCTCAATATCTGGTGTTGCTGCTCTATGGCTACCTGAGTTTTGTTTAGAGCCTCGGTGGCTAGCTGTTTGGCGTCGGCTATAGACTGCTCGTACTTGGCAAACTCTTCTTTAAGCGTTTTGGTAATCTGGTCTTTCATAAACTGGTTGACCTGGGTGGCAGTCATACGTAGATCTTGCTGTAAAAACATGGCGTTTTCGCTAATGATTTTCTCAAAGTGCAGACGGCCGCGGTTACGCAGCTCTTCTCTAAATTCGTCGCTAAATATGTGCTCGGATTCTTTGTTGGCTAGCTCGGTAATGGCATTTTGGCTATCACCGGCTGGCTTTTGTTCGCCCAAACGCGTAGCCAGCCAAACAAAAGCCGCAGTTGCCCCAAGTAGACTGCCCAGAGTTAGTACTAATGCCCACATTTCCACTTTGTATTAATTACCGTTTACTTCAGTAGTAATATACCTTAAAACGCTAATGTATTAAAGCAGTGATTTCAAAGCCTTGGTTGCCTGCTCTATATCTTTGGCACTTGTCTGTTGGCCCATACTAAAGCGCAAAGAGGCGCGAATGTCTGGTTTGGCCAGGCCAATTGCAGCCAGCACGTGCGATGGCTCTTCGTTGCTAGCACTACAGGCTGACCCAGCCGCGGCCAAAACACCCTTTTCTTCTAACTGCAAAAGTAGCCTTTCGTTGTCTTGGCCTGGAACAGTTATGTGCACGTTATTTGGCAGGCGGTGCTTGCGTGAGCCGTTTATGTGCACATTTGATACGCCTTGCTCAAGTGATTTAATAAATAATTCTTGTAGCTTTTGCAGGCGTTTTACTTCTTTGTACCTGTGTGCCTGCGCCAGCTCGAGTGCTTGAGCAAACCCAATTATGGCTGCCACGTTTTCGGTGCCGCTGCGCAGCCCACGCTCTTGCCCGCCGCCTAACACTTGCGGCTTTAGGACAATGCCAGCGCGCACATACAAAACGCCACTTTGTTTGGGACCATAAATTTTGCCGCCGTTTAGGGTCATCATATCTACCCCCAAGCGGCTAACATGCAGGTCTAGATACGCAGCGGCTTGGCAAGCATCTGTGTGCAGAAACAGAGGCGTTTGGTTTCCCTTTTGCTGGCGACTTTGCCTTATGGCTTGGACCATTTGGGCAATATCGCGGATTGGCTGCAGGGTACCGATTTCGTTGTTGGCATACATGACGCTAACTAAAACCGTGTTTTCATCTATTAATTTATCAAGTTTGGCCAAATTTACCTGCCCTTCTGTATCAACCGGTGCCAGTCTGTGTTTGTACAGGGTAGCCGGTTCTAAAACCGACTCGTGCTCTATGGCACTCGTCACCATATTTCCCTTTGGGTACTGTTGCAAAACGCCCTGGACTGCTAGGTTGTTTGCCTCTGTGCCACCAGCCGTAAAAACAATTTCGCTTGGACGCGCACCTAAAATTTGGGCCACCTTTGACCTGGCTTGTTCCATATCTTTCTTTACGTCTAAAGCCGGCAAATATGTGGCCGATGGGTTATAAAACTTATCGAAAAAATACGGCTGCATAGCCGCCAAGACTTCTTGCGCCATAGGAGTGGCGGCGGCGTAGTCAAGGTAGATGGTTTTAGCCATATATGTAGCCTAGGTTAATAAATAAGCTCAAACAAGGGCTTTATACAAAGTTATAAAGCTCGGTTTTAACTCTTGTACGATAAATTTTAACTGCTTCGTAAAAATTTCGGGCTTCTTCTGTAGAAACCTGCTGGTAATGGCCGTTGTTCTGCGATTTTAAGATTCCGTTTGGACGAATGTCATAACGGGTAGTTCTAGTGTGCTTGACCTTGTTGTTGTCTGTCCATTCTTCGTGCCAGACCCACGTACTGCGATCTAGGCAAAAAAATTCACGCCTGTGGCCTTTTGGAACTGTCCCAAATAGTTCACCACCAAGTTTAGCCTCGCGGCGTATTAGGTTCCTATACAGTTCGGCCTTTCGGTCTTGTTCGCGCTGAGAAATTACACCCTGAAACACCTTTTTTATCATGCTGCCAGCTCCAGATCGTCATCTAAGCCATCTATACCGCTGATCAGCTCGCGGGCTTCGCGCAACATTGCTTCTTGATCGGTTTCTTGGGTGGCAGCCAGTTCTATAACGCTAGCGGCTTTGGGCACAAGATTTTCATATGGTGGCTCCTGTGATGGCTGTTGTTTTTCCTGCTGCATGGCCATATTGCCGGCTGGCTTCTCTGCCTCGCCCATAGAACCAATAGCTTCAAGGCTAGTCAAGGTTTCAAACGATACATCAACCTCTGACAAGCGATTAGAAACCAGCTCAAACACTTCTGCTTGAGCGCCTTCCATTGATTCTGCAAATTTATCTAGTAAGTTCATACTTTTAGTTTAAACAATTCTGCCGCGTTCTGGCTTGTGGCCGCAGCTAGCTCCTCAAGGGTTTCACCCCTTAAGCGGGCTAAAAACTCTGCAGTCACCACCAAGTATTTGGGCTCACAGATTTTACCACGAAATGGAACAGGGGTCAAGAAGGGAGCGTCTGTTTCCAGCAGAAGCCTGTCTAGTGGAACGGCTTTAGCTGCCTCTAGTTGGTCTTGGCGGCTAGTAAAGGTCGTGATGCCATTTAGGCCCACATATAAGCCCCTTTCTAGTATTTGGTCCAGCTCTTTGCGAGTAGCACTAAAGCTATGCACGACTCCACGAAGCCCCTTATATTCGTCAAAAATCCGCCAAAAATCGCCAAATGCTTCGCGCACATGAAAGATCAGGGGCAAATCTTGCTCTAGCGCCGCCTCTAGCTGGAATCGAAACAGTTTTTCTTGGTCATTTTTGGGCGAATGTGTGTAGTAGTAGTCCAAGCCACACTCCCCAATGGCTACAACCCGCGGTTTTTTGGTCAGATTGCGAAATTGTTGCAATTTTTTAGAGTCATTTATGTATTTTTTTGCCTCATGCGGGTGAATGCCTATGCTTGCCCAGCAGTTAGATGAGCTATCTGCTAGTGCAGCTGCTCCTTCACTACTTTCAACAGATGTTCCAACGCAGATGAGTTGCGTTACCCCTGCCGCTACTGCGCTATTGATCAAAACTTGCGGATCTTCTATACCTGCTTCAAGCCACTTGCTGCCAACAGATTCATCACCAGCTAAAGCTATTGCTTCGTGTATGTGGCAGTGCGTATCAACAAACTGCATAAATCTATTTAAGCAGTTTTTGCTTGGTGAGTCTCGTGCTTAGGAAACAAGGTACCTTCGGTTGGGCGGATGATACCTTCTTTGAAAACACCTTGAATTTTGGCGGCTGTTTGGGGCATAAATGGCTCCAGCAGATCTGCAATCTCTAGCAGCGCACCGCACTGGTAGGCCAGCACCTCACGCAGGTGTTCTTCGTCTTTGGCCTTAGCTAGCTCCCACGGTTTTTCTTCGTCTATGTACTGGTTTAGGCCACGGACTTGCTCCCACACTTGGTCCAGTGCCCGGTCAAACCGGCATAACTCTAGCGCCTCGCGGTACTGAGCAGTGTCATGCCCTGCCTCTGGCATGTTGCCAATTATGCCGTTTTGGTACCTAGTCACCATAGCCGCGGTTCGCTGCACAGCATTGCCCAGTTCGTCTGCTAGCTCGTTGTTGTAGGCTCTTTCTAACTGTTCCCATGTAAAGTCGCCATCGTCGTAGCTGGAAATATGGCGTAAGAAAAAGTAGCGAAACACGTCGGTGCTGTATTTTTTGACAATTTCACTGGGTGACACGTAGTTGCCCAGGCTTTTGCTCATTTTTTTGCCATCAATATTTATAAATCCGTGCACATAAAGCCTGCCTGGCAGCGGCAAGCCCAGCCCAAGCAACATACCCGGCCAAATAGCGGCATGAAAACGTAATATATCTTTGCCAATCACCTGCACGTTGGCTGGCCAGAAGTTTTTATAATCCTGGTGTTCCGGATAACCAAGTACGGTTATGTAGTTCATGAGCGCCTCAAACCACACGTACATTACTTGGCTGGTATCGCCAGGCACAGGTATGCCCCACGCTATCTTTTCCTGGGGCCGGCTTATACTAATGTCTTCCATGCCTTGCTTAAAGACAGACAGGATCTCTTGCCTGCGACCTTCTGGCACTACCTTGAAACTGCCGGTTTCTATAGCTTTCTGGATCTGAGGGGCAAAAGCAGAGAGTTTAAAGAAATAGTTCTCTTCCTCTACCTTTTCATATGGGCGGTTGTGGTTAGGGCAAACACCTTTGTTTTCTTTTACGGTTGCCTCGGTAAAGAACGCTTCGTCGCCGGTGCAGTACCAGCCGGTATATTTGCCCTTATAAATGTATTTGGACAGGTTCTTCCAGATTATTTGAGCACGCTGTTCGTGTGCAGGGTCGGTGGTGCGTATAAATTTGTCGTTGCTGATGTTGAGCTCTTTTAAAAGGTCTGCGAATGGCTGGCTCATTTTGTCTACGAACTGTTTGGGCGTGAGCTTTAGCTCGGTTGCTTTCTCTGCCATTTTGCCGCCGTGCTCGTCTGTGCCTGTGCTAAAAATAACCGTGTTGCCCTGTTTTCGGGCGTAGCGAGCCAAAACATCGGCCATCACAAACTCCATGGCATGCCCCAAGTGCGGCTCTCCGTTGACGTACGGAATAGACGTTGTCACGTAATAATTCATCTTTAGTAGTCTAACGGTGTAGCCAAACCGTTTCAAGCTGGAACTGTGCATTGTTGATTATGCTTATCGTTTTTGCTAGAATCTAACGGTGATAAACCAAAATAAATACAGGGAAAATATGAAAAATTTACAAAAGGGCTTTGCCCACGTTGAAATATTATTAATATCCGTTGCCGTAATTGGGGTGGTGGGTGTTGGTTATTATGTGTTTCGCCAAAGTCAAAACAAGTCTGCCCAAAACAGCGTAACCCAGGACACAAGCGACCAAGCAACAACTCTGCCAGAATCGCTTAGCAACCTTAAATCTGTAGACGAAATAAGGTCTGCGTCTAGCACCAGCCTAAACGGTGCAACTATTACCGGCATAGAGCTAGAGAGCGAAAACGGCACGTTGGTATTCAAGGTCAAACTAAGTGACGGCCGCGTACTGACCTTTAACGCCACCACCGGAGCATCTGTTTCAGAAAAAACCGAAACCAAAGACGAAGATGATGACAGCCTGCCCACTACAAGCGTAACAATCAGCATTGACCAAGCCAGAAAAATAGCCCAAGACCGCCGCCCAGGCAAAACAATCAACAAGATAGAGGTAGACAACGATGGCGGCAAAGTATACTACTCTGTACGCTTTACAGACAGCGGCAAGGTAGAGGTAGACGGCACCACCGGCGCCATCCGCAAAGTAGAAGAGCCCGAAACCCAAAACGAAGAGAACAAAGAAGACGAAAAAACCGAAGATTCAAGCGACGATTAGTTTGGCTTAAAAAGACGGAGGTCACGGAAGGGCTGGCTTTATTTCAACAAACTCTCGCATTTCGTATACCGCAACAAGGTCAACGTCTCTTTGGGCCAGAGCCTCTCTTATTTTGCCTCCGCTTCGGTCAGTAAGAACTAAGCCGTTATGGACAATCCCACCTTCGTCAAGAACCATGTCGAGTAGTTTCAGCAGAGAAGAACCCGTTGAACCAACATCATCGACTAATAGGACTTCCTTATCCTGAACGTCACTTCCGTGTAAACCATATCCGTAACGCTGGTTCGGGCTCTCGTCATCGTTTGCTTCTACTACATCAAACTTAAAGCCCGTCTCACAGCCTGCGTATTGCATGCCATAAGCCAGGGCTCTGCCGCATATGCCCATACCCGCAACCAGTTCAAAGCCTGGTTTGAGCACGGAAGCCTTAGCAACCAGCAATCTGCCAGCAGTTTTAAGGTTGTCGCCAGATGACACTGCTCTGGCCGTGTCAAGAATCCAGTGCGAAACCCCGCCCGCTCTCAGTTCAAATGGTTTATCACTATGCTCCAGCCCCTCATTTTTTAGAACTTCAGCAAAGTCAGTCAGTTCTTGCTCTAATGGTTTAGTGGTTGGCATGTCTAGTCTTCGGCTACAGTGCTACTCGACGGTCTAGACCGCGCTGGATTCCCGCCACAACGTTCTCAAACGTGGCTGACGGATCATCGCTTTTTGTAACTTCTCGTCCAATTACAAGTAAATCTGCTCCATTTGCAGTGGCTTCCTCTGGTGTTTCAACATTTTTTTGGTCGTGTACATCTGCTCCCGAAGACCTAGTTCCTGGAATCATTGTGAACTTACCGGCCAGCTTTGGGTCATTTTTAATTGGATCGATCAACTCTTTGGCTGATGCTACGAGACCTGGAAGACCAGCCCTATCTGCCTCTGTAGCGCGCATGTGTACCATCGCGCGGCGAACAACGTTTTCCTGTTCAAGTAGTTCTTCTGGTAGCTCCCCAAGACCAAGCTTAGCAAGTACGAAGCCAAATTGTCGGCGCAGTTCCTCTTCTTTAACCGAAGTTAACTCGGTGACACCAAGCATGACAATCCCATGCTCACCTGCAATATCCCTTGCTTCTTTCATTGAGTCCACACCGGCATGCGTTTGCATGGTAATAGCTACTGGGGGATAGTCAAGTTTTACAATGTTCTTGATTAGTCCTCCTATAGTGGCTGAAATATCATCACCCTTTGTGTCAGCAATCCATTCAAGACCCGCATTTGCAGCATTCTCTGAAGCAAACTCCCAGCTTGACCCAGGGGCTGAAGCTAGTTCAAGACCTTCTTTAATAATAGTTGCTCCCGAGTCGTGCGCAACTGCAGCCAGCTCCCGTGCTTGTCCCAAGTCCGATGTGTCAACAGCAAGTACTACACGCTGAGGCGCCACAAGTTCGCTGTTTAAATCAACCATAAACCCTCGCTTCTCCCACCAATTATTAGATGAGAATATAGTAACAAATAAAAGCGTTGGTTCGTAAAGTAGAAATTACAACCAGTGCAACACCCTAGTTATCTAGTCTTTCAGTACAAATTCGCGGGCAAAGCGTTCAAATATAGCATTTGTCCAGCCAAAGCCTTTATGGTTGGGGTACACCCCGTCATTTGGCAGTTTTGTCGGGCTAACCACGTTATACTTTTCTATAAATTCGCCGTGTTTTATAAACCAGTCCAGGTTGGTTTTTAGCCATTTGCGGGCAATCCGCTCGGCGTCTTTGTGGTAGCCATAACGCTTCAGTGCTTCTACAACTATAAAGTGCAAAGGTGCCCAGCCGTTTGGGTACGCCCACTGGGTTGGAACATTTTTAATCACACCGCCGGCACCCACTTGCCCGTCTGTGGTAGATAGGCCGCCTTTTTGCTCAAATTTTCGCAGGCTTTTTACCAGTTGCTTGGCCTGTTTGTTTGACACCATGCCAGCCCACATGGGGTAATACGTAGCCAGCGACACCACTATGCCGCGCCGTTGTTTTTTATAGTTGTAGTCAAAATAAAGCCCAAAGGTTTTGCTCCACATAAGTTCGTTTATATCTTGTTTGCGCCCCTCTGCCCTTTCTTGCCACTCTTTGGATTGGAATTTGTTGCCCAGTATGTCGGCAGCCTCTGCAAAATCTGTTTCGTATTTATAAAGTAGGGCATTTAGATCAACTGGCAAATAATCTAGCGCCTTGCGGTTAAAGCGCGTGGTCATGTCCCAGCCACTTTCTGCTTCTGCCAGGTCATGCAGCACGTTTACATCGTAATAGCGGCTAAGCCCGCGGTAAGCCAACCTCCAGTTTGGCTGGACCGTGCCCATCCAAACATTTTCGTACTCTTCTTTGGCCAACGCCATGGCTTTTTCTAGCCAGGTTTTATCTTGGCTTAGCTGGTAAACGTCCATGATTAGGCTAGTCAGAAAAGGTGGTTGGGAGCGACCCGTAAAATACATGCGCGAAGCGTTGGGGATTATATGAAACCGCTGCAGCAGCGTCAGCAGGTCTTCTGCAATGCCCTTTACAAAATCTACATGCTGCTTGTCTAGCATACTCTGCACCATAAAGTAGCTATCCCAGTAGTACATCTCGCTAAACTGCATGCCCTCATCATGAAACGCCGGAATTAAATACGGGTAAGGCAAACCCACTAGCGTTTTGTCGTCTTTGGGGTGGTAACGTTTAAGCTTGGGCCAATAATTTTCTATATAACTAAGCGCCCTCTGGATGTCGTTTGTGTCCAGGGCAATCTCTTGTTTTTGTTTTGAAAATATCTTAAACATTGGCTTGCTAACAGCCTAAACCTGCTAGTGTTTGGGGTCAACCCCAAGCAGATATATGAAGCAGCTTATTACTCCCCGCCTCTTTGAACATATCCCGTAACAAATTCTTCTGCGTTTTGCTCCAATACCCCGTCTATTTCATCTAGGAGTTCATCTATTTCGGCTGTCGCCTCGGTAGCTAGTTCTCCTGCTGCCCGTTTGGCCTTTTGTAGTTCGGCGTCTTTATCTGCCAATTTGTCGGCGCTTTTAACGGTTATACCATACTGTTCAGACCTCTCAGTAGACCTGTATACTCTTACTCTTCCCATGTAAACACCTCCAATTTTAATAAATAGTTACTGATTGACAGTGTGAAATACAAGCATAGCAATTGCAAGCTCTAACAATATTTAATAGCCTAGCGTGAATGGATTTTTTAAAAAAGTGCCCTGCAGGCAGTAGTTTTATTTATTTTGTCGTTTGCGCTTGTTTGGGTCTAGCTCGCGCTTGCGCAGTCGTAAAGATTTGGGTGTAACCTCAAGCAGTTCGTCATTTTCAATAAAGTCTATGCATTCCTCTAGGCTAAAAATGGTTGGAGGGGTTAGCTGAACCACACCGTCGCTAGAGCTGCTGCGCATGTTGGTTAGGTGTTTTGCCTTGCAAACGTTCATTTCCATATCTTCCTGGCGCTTGTTTAGCCCTACAATTTGACCGGCATAAACTTTTTCTGCTGGCCCCACAAAAGAAATACCTCGTTCTTCTACCATTTGCAGAGCGTACGGCGTAGTAACACCGGCTTCAAAAGATATAATTACACCGTTTCTTAGCTGCTGCAGGGTTGGGCCCAGTGGCTCATAACCAGTGGTTAGCGAGTTCATGATTATGGTGCCTTTCGTGCTAGTCATAAGCACGCCTCGCAGCCCCAGCAGCGCGCGCGTGGGCAGCTCGTAAATTAGTTTGGTAACGCCTTTGTTGCTGGCGAATTGTTCTTTTAGAGTAGCGCGGCGAGCTCCCAGTTCCATCTGCACCGTGCCTACGTGCTCGGCTGGTATTTCTATAATTAATTCTTCTATTGGTTCCAGCGTTTTACCGCCTTCTTCTTTGGTTACAACTTGCGGGCGACCTACCTCGAACTCATAGCCTTCGCGGCGCATAGCTTCTATCAGCACGCTTAGGTGCAACTCTCCGCGTCCGCTGACCAAAAAGCCAATGCCTTGTTCGTCTACGCGGAGTCCTACGTTTGTTTCTAGTTCGCGCCCTAGGCGTTCGCCAATTTGCCGGCTAGTTGTAAACTCGCCCTCCAAGCCCTTGAGTGGCGAGGTGTTGGGACCAAGATAAATTTTGAGCGTTGGCGCCTCTACCTCTAGTACTGGCAAAGCCTCTGGATTGTTTGCGCTCGCTATTGTCTCGCCTATTTTTGCTTCGCTAATACCGGTGAGCTGCACAATATCGCCGGCGACGCCCTCTGCAACTTCAAACCTAGACAGGCCTTGGCTCATATAAACGTTGTCGACTTTGGCGGCTAGCTGCGTGCCGTCTTTTTTGCACAAGGTAACTTGGTCGCCAGGCATAACTGCCCCACGCACTATTCGTCCAATGGCATATTTGCCTTTAAAGTTGTCCCAAGACAAGGCGGTTACAAGCATTTGGAGGGGCTTGTCGCGTTCTACTTTTGGCGCTGGGATATGCTTTATTATTGCATCAAAAATATCTGACAGGTCAGCTTCTTGCTCAATACTTGCCGGTACGTCCTTCCAAGCCTTTCCGGCTCTGCCTTCGGCATAATAAACAGGGTAATGCAGCTGGTCTTCATGAACAGCTAGCTCCAAAAACAAGTTGGCTATTTCGTCTTCTACTTCTTTGATTCTGGAGCTGGCTTTGTCTATTTTATTTATAACCACAATTGGCTTTAGCTCATAAGCTAGCGCCTTACCTAGTACAAACTTTGTTTGGGGCATTGGGCCTTCTTGGGCATCGATGATCAGTATGCAGCCGTCTGCCATATTCAATGTTCGTTCCACCTCACCAGAAAAGTCAGCGTGCCCAGGGGTATCAATGATGTTAATGCGGTAGTCACCGTGCTGTACGGCAGTGATTTTGGCGGTAATAGTAATGCCGCGTTCGCGCTCTTGGTCACCGCTGTCCATTATCAGCTCCTGGCTCATTTCTGCCTGATTGTCGCGAAATGTCTGGGACTGTTTTAGCAGGCCATCCACTAGGGTAGTTTTACCATGGTCCACATGGGCAATTATGGCGATGTTTCTAATCTTGGCTGGGTCTTGTTTCATAGCTTTAACAATAAAAAACGCGCTTATCCGAACATAAGCGCTTTACTTATTACCTAAATTATAGCATAAGCTACTAGATTAAGCAAAGACTTGTCACATCCACCCCCTAGCTTATAAGACCAAGGCCAACGCTAACGGCTTCTTTGATTATTTGCCTATCAAATTCAGGGCTGGCAAGTTCTAGATATTGTACGTCAAGCTCAGCTCTTTCCGTATAATAACCTTCCGTCTGTGCTTCGAGGCTATGGCTTAGGTTGCCAAACTGGCTCAACCAGCCTGGTCGTCCAACGCTATAAGCATAAAACCAGTCAGAGTAGTCCGAAGGTGATAGAGCGCTCTTCATTGCATCAATATCTGCCTGCAAAAGCGGCCTGGGACCTACTACCGACATCTCACCCTTTAAAATATTAATTGCCTGAGGGAATTCATCCAAAGTAAGTTTGCGTAAAATCTTGCCAACGCGCGTCGCTCGTGGATCATCCACTCCATAACTGGCGTCTACAAACTGTGATGAATTCATTGTTCTTAGTTTAAATAAATTGAAGGGGTTCCCGTCCTGACCAATTCTTTTTTGTTGGAATATTGGCCCCTGCCCGTCCTCAATAAACATGGCGGCCGCTGAGATAATCCCCAGAGTAGAAATGATTGGGGAAAGCGAAGCCGCAATGAGTACATCATTTCTGCGCTTCTCCGAGCTGGTTATCCATGCTTCACCACAAGGAACTTTTTTCATTGATTATATTTTCTACCGAACACAAACTTTTGCAAGCATAAGCAAAACAAAAAAGCACCAACTATTGTTGATGCGTTTTTGGTGGAGCTGGTGGGTACCCGTTCGCTATCGCTCACTTGTTCAGAGATTTGCATATTACGAGCCAGCTCGTATCTGAAATCTCTCTTGCAGATTGCCACTGGCAATCCTCACCCTCTCGGGGCAGTACCATATCAATTCATACAAAAAAAGCCGACACCCATAAAGGGTTCGGCATTTTTTGGTGGAGCTGGTGGGTACTGCCCCCACGTCCAATGGTTTACAATGTTAGTCTTCTACAAGCGTAGTCCGTTTAGATACTTCGTGAAATATAAGCGGACAAAAAATCACAAAGGTTGATCCTAAATCTTAGCCTGGCTACGGATCAAAAGCCAAGAGCATCCAGAAAATATGACATGCGCTGAAACTATCTGGCGTCGCATCAGGCACGGTTACAGTAATTAAACTGTAACTGAAACTGGAGCCAATGTAGAGGCAAAAGCGCGAACGCTCTCGCTTAAATTAGCTACAAATTCGCGAATTCGTGTATTTGCACTTATTCGTAGTTGCCTATAACGCTGACAAGCGGCTTGCAAACTAACTTGTAAAGGTCCACTGTCGAGCATAAATTTCAGCCCCGTAACAGTGTATTATACCACTAATGTCAATTAATGGCAACGAGCTTATGTTGTTGTGGGGTTGAAATGGTTGGTTGCTTCAGCAACCCAAGCGTAACGATCGGCTACATAATCTAGCGGCTGCCCATCTCGATACAGTTGCTTATCGACCATTTGTTCAGGATCACCCCCAGGCCAGATACGCCATGAATCGTTATCAATAACGTCTGCGACAACAATCTGACCATCGGCTGTAACCCCACACTCTATTTTTAGATCAACTAGCGTGACCTCATGGTCTGCCCAGGCTGCTTCTAGAACTTCAAAAGTATCTATTGTAAGCCCGGCAAGAACATCTTGCTGTTCTGGGCTAATTGCAAAAGGCGACTCACTGATAGGAACTTCATCTACAAGGGTATCTGCGCTTATGGGAGCGGATGCTTTGTATCGTCGCACGACACCTGTTTCGAAATCATAGTCAAGGATTGGATCATGATTAGGGTCGTCTTTGGCAAACATTTCAAACTTTACATTTTCAAATTTTGTTCTTGGCTGCGTGCCAGGATCTCGCTTTAGGTATGATCCAAAGGCTACTCTGCGCGCAACAAGTTCTATAGGTATCATGTCAACCCTTTTTGCACGGAACGTACGGTCACCCTCTTGAGTCACAAAGTGGGTTGGAATACCTGCTCGTTCAAGAAGCCTAAAACAATTACCAGTAGTCTGAGTCGCTAAAGCCGCCTTACCCTCAATTACGTCACGTCTCTCTCCATCGCCAGCTGTAATGTCGTCTTTGCTTTCAATAATAACTTCGTCAGTACCCGGCAAGTCCCAGATGATTTTTGTTTTACCTTCAGCAAGCCTTGCTTGCGGTTGCTCCATTCCGCTCATTGACACCTCCTTATCACTAACAAGCGTAGTTATATTGCTCTGTAAACGCAAGCATAAGCATGACAGCAAATTGCTTGTGCTTGCGTTTTAAAGTTAGCTCAACAATACTTAATAAAAATAAGGAGACAAAATGGCAGAGAGACAACCGATTGTAGGAGTAATAATGGGATCTGATTCTGACCTAAAGGTTATGAAACCGGCTGCAGATATTTTAGAAGAGTTTGGTGTTCCCCACGAAGTACGCATTAAATCTGCACACCGTACGCCAGAAAGAATGGCAGAATATGGAAGAACAGCTGTTAGTCGCGGTCTTCGGGTCATAATTGCTGGTGCAGGTGGTTCTGCACACTTGCCAGGTATGATAGCTTCCGAAACTAGACTGCCAGTCCTGGGTGTAGCAATTGAAAGCTCCCCAGATACAACTAATGCTGCACTTGGTTCTATGATACGAATGCCAAAGGGAATCCCCTTGGCTACTATGGGCAAGGGCGAGGCTGCTGCTGCAAATGCAGGACTTGAAGCAGTACGAATCCTCGCTCTGAGCGACGACGTACTAGGTCGAGCTTACGAAGAATATGTAGATAGCATGGCTCACGAAGTGATTCTAAAAGATGCAAGGTTAGCAGCTGATGGTGTTGCAGCCTATTTGCAAAGTTAGACCAATATAGCTAATTGAATCAGAAGCCTATGCCTTGGCGATTAGCTTTTTTGAACTTTTCTTGTCTTCTTTGCCGTCTTCAAAGCCGCCCACCTGGTGAACATGGTGGTCGTCTGCCACATCTGGCAAACCCCAAAACGCTACAACCGCAGCAGATGCAATTATAACCACGCCGATCAGAAGCGAACGGTGAAAGCCACTCATCCAGGCATTTTGGGCCGCGGTAACCACCTGGCTACCGGTAGCACCACCAATTTGCTGGCCCATGGCTAGAGCCCCAGCTAGAGACTTCTCTGCCGTATCACGTACCGTGTCTGGTAAGTTGCTGAGGCTGCCGGAAATCTTGGATGCGTATTGCGAAGCTAGCAGACTGCCAAGCACCGCCACCCCCAGTGCACCTCCTAGCTCGCGGGCTGTGTCGTTCATGGCCGAACCCATGCCGGCGCGAGCTTTTGGTACGGACGACATTAGAAGATCTGTGGTGGGTGACATAGCCAGGCCCATTCCAAGCGCCATTGTCACCATACCCGCCACTAGGTGCATATAAGAAGATGCTATTCCCACTGTTGACAATATAAACACTCCTAGCGCCACGGTTAGCAGGCCGCCGCTTACTATTTTTCGTTTTCCAAACTTTTTTGTTAGCACCGTAGACATGGGAGCGGCAAATGCCAGAACTCCGGCTATAGGCAGCATGCGTATGGCAGAATCTAGCGGCGAGTAGCCGCGAATCAGCTGCAAAAACAGTGAGAAACTAAAGAAAATGCCAAACATGGCAAAAAAGACTAGTCCAAGGGTAAGTGAACTAATGCCAAAGGAGCGGTTCTTAAACAGACGTACATCTAGCATGGGGTGTTCGGCGCGTAGCTGCCACCATATAAAGACAGACAAAATCACTACGCTTACTGCCGCTACAAGCAATGTCTCACCAGACAACCAGCCGTTGTGCGGTGCCTCTATAATGGCGTAAACCAAAGCTACCAACCCAACCGTAGATAGCACGCCGCCAAACAAGTCTATGTTGGCGTGCGAAGGATCGGCTGTACGCGGTACTAACATGCCCGCTACCAAAAGGCAGACAATCACAATTGGTATGTTGATGGTAAATACAGAATGCCAAGAAAAATGGTTTAACAAGTAGCCGCCCAGCACCGGCCCAATTGCCACGCCCACGCCCACTACCCCTGCCCAAATACCCACTGCCTTAGCACGTTCTTTGGGAGGAAAAACATTCGTGAGGATAGATAAGGTAGCTGGCATAATCATGGCAGCAGAAAGGCCCATGACCCCGCGGGCAACTATGACCGCTATGGCACTGTCGGCCATAAAAGCCGTATAAGCAGAGGTTAGTCCAAACACCACTAAACCAACCTGAAGGATTCCCTTGCGCCCATAGCGGTCGCCAATGGCACCCATGGTAAACAACAGTCCAGCAAATATAAGAGAGTAGGCATCTACCATCCACTGCAGATGGGAACTGCTGGCTTTTAGCTCGCGGCTTAGGGTGGGCAGTGCTACATTTAGCACTGTGTTGTCTATCATGACTATCATTAACGCCAGACACAGAACGGCCAGGATCCACCAGCGGCGCGCATGTATTTCTTCTGATTTATAACTTTTTCTTTTAGATAGTATTGCTTTTTTTATGAACTCCACATCTCCTCCTGGTCTCTTAATTATTAAAGACTTCATCTCCGTCAAACTTTTCATTTCTGCATACATAATCATGCATGATGGATAGCGATTCTATGAGCAGCTGTTTTTGTTTTTCTGATAGAGTCTCAAACATTGGCGAGTGGTAGGTGTTTAGCGTTTCAAATGCTTTTTCTATAGTTCGCTCGCCCTTAACCGTTAGTTTTATGACGTGCTCGCGCCTGTTCCTCGGGTTTACCAGTGCGGTTAGCATACCATTGTCCTCTAGCAGCTTAATCTGGCGGCTTATGCTAGCCTCTGTCTGGCCCAGCTTGTTTGCTACGAATTTTTGCTGAACATTGGGCTTCCACTGCAATATCATAAGGATTTTAAACTGCGAGAACCCCACGCCAAGCCGTTCCTGTAAAACCTGGTCGTTTATGCGAGCCAGCATGAAGGCAAGGCGTTGAAGCAAGAAACCGATGTTGTTTGATGGTTTCATAGGACTCCTTAAAAAACCATTATGCTTTGTGATACTTAACATGTCAAGTATTGTCCACCTGTTCTTTTCATAAGTACCGAAACAATTACTTTTTATAAAAAGCTTTGTAGAGCTTGTGCCACTGCTCGAAAGTCAGCTCTTGGGCACGGAGGTTTGGGTCTATGCCTGCTTTGTTTAGCAAACTCTCTATTTCTGGTTTGCTCTTGTGCAACCCACCAGCCAGGCTACTACGCAGTTTCTTTCTGCGCTCGCCAAAGCCAGCCGAGATTAGGCGAAAAAGCTGCTTGGTATCAACGTCTGCCAAAACCGGGCTAGCCATGCGTTTTAACACTAAAATTTGCGAATCCACTTTTGGCGGCGGACTAAATAAATCAGCTGGCACAACTTGGCCTAAACTAGGTTCATAATAAAACTGAACCAGTAGGGCCAAGACCGATAGGTCACCAGCATTGGCAGTGACCCTTTCTGCTACCTCCTTTTGCACTAGCAAAACAGCCACCGAAGGTTTATGTTGCGTTTCTGACAACATACGGAGAAGGTGAGCCGTTAGGTAGTAAGGTATATTTGCAACAATTTTGTAATCTTTGGGCATGCTAGAAAAGTCAAAGTCCAAGATACTTAACTTGTTAAGTATAAAGGGGAGTCCGCCGAATTTCTTTTCTAGGCCCGCGGCCAGGCTTGCATCTAGCTCTACTGCCACCACACTTGCACCCCTATCTAACAATTTAGAGGTCAGGCTGCCATGCCCTGGACCAATTTCTAAGACTACATCTCTGTCTTGTACGTCCGCCGCTTTGCACATAGCGTCTAGCGACGCGTCGTCATTTAGCCAATGCTGCCCCAGGGATTTCTTTGCATTCATAGATTACCAGTGCCTATTATTTTGCCAGTAGTTATAAGCTGCTGCCCAGCTGCCATACCTGCCCTTGGTATAACTCACCGCCCACTTTAGTTGCGTTACGGGGTTGGTCTTCCAGTCGGCGCCGTAAGGCGACATCTTGGTGCCTGGCGTAGCCTGACCCAGACCGTAACCCTTGTTTGACGGAATAGTATCTGGCGGGTAGGGCGGACAGTAGCCAACCTGTCCCTGCAGCTTGGTTGGGCACCAGCCAGATTCATGGCTCATAATAAAGTTCACATAGGCATGGTCGCCGGGGGCAATTCCGGCTGCGTTCATGACTGCGGTTTTATCGCCCGGAATTTGTACCGCCTTGCCCCTGGCTACAACCTCTGTTACCGGATTTTGGACAATTATTTCCTGGATTTTCTGGCGTTCCCCACTAGCGTTCACAACGGCGTAGGTCACAACTCTTTTGCCTGCCGCGCCAGGCTGGCGTACCACAGATGTACCAAACGACAGGCTGGCATCTTCTATGACTTGCCGCGGCGCTTCAATGGGTTCTTCTACCACTTGTATCTGGGTGCCTTTGGACAATACAAAGATTTGCATGCCTGCGGCTACTGGGGTGGCCCCGGCCGGGGCGGTTGTCTCGCCCTCACTTAGCTTTATTTCTTTTTCTTTTAATACTTCGCTAACGGTTTTGCCTAGTGTGCGGGTGGCAACTGGTGTGCCATACAGGTTGAGCGTAATTGGCACCGACCTGGTAATTACTACTTTTTCACCAATACCGTCTTTTAAAATATTGTCTATAGGTTCGGCCAAAGCGCTGTCTTCTGGATAGACGATTACTCCTGCCTGCCTGGCAATGGTTCGTGGGGTAGAGGCGGCACTCACAGCGCGGACTTTGTGCTCGCCATCTATAACCACAACTGGCCGGGCGCGATAAACATTGACCCTAAAGAAATCCTCTACTATGGGAGTGTCGGCACTAGGCTCGACCACATCGTTTGGTTCAAGCGTAATATTTAGCCGGGAGAGTAACTCGCCAACATTTGTGGCTTTGGTAGGCAGAGTCCTTTCTTTGCCATCAACCGTTAGTTTGACAATATAGGCATCGCCCGGACGAAAGTTATTGCCACCACTCAAAACCAAAAGGCCGCTAATAACAAGGGCGGCTAGAGTTATAAATGTGACTACCGGTACCACAAACGGATGGCGGTGCAGACGCGGGTTGTCACTGTGGTCCGACTCAGGATGTCGGAAAAATTCTTTGATTTTGCGACGCATAAGACAGTCTTATTATAACTTTTCTAGTGGTGCAAACTCTACATTGAGCTGTTTTATGCCCATTTGCTTAAAGTACACTAGCGCAGTTGTGCCATCTATTTCCGTAACCGTACCCTCACCAAACAATTTGTGCCTGACTTTGTCGCCTTCGGCTAGTTCCATCACGTAGCGCGGCTCATTTCCAGGCTTGGGCGAGCCTGATTGGTCTATGTCCAGCTTTGGGTTAGAAGCCAGGAGCTTGGAGCTAATATCTGCCAGAAACCGGCTGGGCGGGTTGTGCTGCACGCTGCCATACAACATACGGCTGGCAGCACTAACAAGATACAACTCTTCCCTAGCCCGTGTCATGCCTACATAACACAGCCGACGCTCTTCCTCCATTTCGCTTTGGTCATAGAGCGCTCTAGAGTGTGGAAACACCGTTTCTTCCATGCCGGTCAGATAAACAACTGGAAATTCCAAGCCTTTGGCGGCATGCATAGTCATCATGGTGACCGCATCGCCTCCAAATTCTACGTTGTCTATGTCGCTCACCAGGGCAATTTCTTCTAAAAAGCCCTCTAGGCCAATGTCTTGGTACTCCTTGGCAACACTAATTAGTTCGCGCACGTTTTCTTGGCGCGACTGTCCCTGCGCTGTGCCGTCATCTAGATAGTTCAGATAATCTAGCCGGCGGATCAAGCCGTCTATTAGCCCGGGCAGTGTCATATCGCCCGCAGAACTACGAAAGGAAGATAGTATATCTGCTAGTTCGGCCAAACCAGACCTGGCCTTGGGTGAAAGTCCTGGGCATTCGCCAACTTTGGTTAGAGCTTGGTTTATGCCCTGGCTGTTTTCATCTGCCCAGGTTAGAAATCGAGTTAGTGATGTCACACCAATACCACGGGTTGGCACATTTACAACTCGCTCAAAGCTTACCCGATCTTCCGGCTGAAATATAAGACGCATGTAAGCCAAGATGTCTTTGACCTCTGCCCGCCCATAAAACCGCACGCCGCCAACAATACGGTAAGGCACACTATAGCGCACAAAAGTGTCTTCTAGCGTACGGCTTTGGGCGTTTGTACGGTAAAGAAGCGCAAAGTCACCCCAGCTGTGCAGGCGGGCATTGACCGCTAGCTGGATGTTAGAGACAACTGTTTCTGCCTCTGCCCGCTCGTTTGGAACATGGATCAGCTGCACGGGCAAACCGCCGTCTTTAGATGTCCAAAGTTTTTTGTCAGATCGCTCTATGTTTTTGGTAATCACCGCGTGGGCTGCGTCTAAAATGGCCCGGGTACTGCGGTAGTTTTGCTCTAGCTTAATCACGGTAGCGTTCGGGTAATCTTTTTCAAAGTTTAGGATGTTTCTAAAGTCCGCGCCGCGCCACGAATATATAGATTGCCAGTCGTCACCCACCACGGCGACATTATGGTCCTGATTGGTCAGCAACTTTACCAGCTCATACTGGGCGGCGTTGGTGTCTTGGTATTCGTCTATCAAAATATAACGGAATTGGTTTTGCCATTTGCTGCGCATATCTTTTGATGATTTTAAAAGCTGCACTGTCTTTAAAATCAGATCGTCAAAGTCCAGTGCCGATGCTTCGTGCAGCAATTTTTGATAAAGCGGAAAGGCACGGGAAGCAATTTTTTCTGCCGGCGAGTTAGCCAGGCCCTCGTACTCGTGCGCGTCTACCAGCTCGTTTTTAGCACTGCTGATTAAACTTTTTAGAACTCTTGCGGGGTGGGACTTTTCATCTACAGACAACTGTTTTAGAACCTGCTTTATGGCATTTATGCCGTCTTGCTCGTCAAAGATTACAAAGCTTTTAGGCACGCCAATATGTTCGCCGTCCTGGCGTAGCAGCCGCACGCACACGCTGTGGAAGGTACCAGCATAGGGCAAAAAACTACGGTCACCACCGTTTTCGCCCATTAGTTTGGCCACCCGCTCGCGTAGTTCGCCGGCCGCCTTGTTTGTAAATGTTACTGC
>Ga0209542_10000497_pt1 | contig 94715 bp, 93 predicted proteins | sample RifCSPhighO2_01_FD_184028 | JGI IMG/M metagenome (GOLD analysis project Ga0209542, IMG submission 184028) | Soil microbial communities from Rifle, Colorado - Rifle CSP2_plank highO2_0.1 (SPAdes) (version 2) | ecosystem: Environmental > Terrestrial > Deep subsurface > Rock core/Sediment ...
AGAAAATGGGTCGTAGATCACAAGTTTGAACTGGCTTGCGAGCCATTTGTCGATGCCGGTGAATCGGCCAAGACCATGAACCGCAAAGCTCTAGCTAGACTTTTGGAATACTGCCGGACACACAAAGGCAGAGTAGATGCTGTTTTGATTTATAAGATAGATCGCATTGCCCGAAACATGGCCGACCACGTTGCGATCCGGTCCCTCCTCAGCCAATACGGCGTAAGGATTTACTCCGTGACCGAGCCGATCGGTGGCGACAACTCCACCAGCAAGCTTTTGGAAAACGTCATGGCTTCATTTGCCCAATTTGATAACGATGCCAAAAGTGAGCGTACCAAAGACGGCATAAACAAAAGAGTGAGCAAGGGGGAAATTTCGTGGGTCGCTCCTGTCGGCTACAACAATGTCATGAAGCCTGGCGGATACAAGACCATCATGCCTGATCCGGAACGTGCGCCGATGGTGAAGAAACTTTTTGAGGAATATGCCAAGGGAATTTACAAAGAGTCGGAGATTACCAGAATGGCAAATAGCTTGGGATTTACTACAAGCAAAGGAAACAAAATCAGACAGCAGGTCATTCACAAAATGCTTCGAAGCAAAATCTACACCGGAACATTTGTTCATAAAGGCGCAGAAAAGCAGGGCGTGTTTGAACCGCTCATCACCACCGAATTATTTGAACGGGTCCAGTTTTATATACGTACTAAAAGCGGCCGACTCACCAATCATCCGAAGCGCGCGCTCAATCCGGACTTTCCTCTACGAGTCACTGCCCGGTGCGTATGCGGTGGCAGATTTACCGGAAGTTGGTCACGAGGCCAGCTCGGTGGACGCTATGCCTATTACCACTGTGCCAAGTGCCACAAAAAAAGCGTCAAGAAAGAAGTGTTCGAGGAACAGTTCATGGAATTCCTGACACGGCTTGCTCCCAAGAAAGAGGAAATGGGAATGTTCCGAGCTTCGATCATCGATTACTGGCAAGGCAAGCATAATGAACTGAATACTGACATCGCCACGATTGACCGGAATATCGAGAAAGTCGAGGAGGAAAAAGTACGAGTCGTCGATCTCACCAAGCAAGGAGTCTTCGACGCTGACACGGCCAAAGAGGAGCTGAATCGGATAAAAGAGAAAGTAACCCTGCTTCGATTAAGCAGAAACGAATTACAGATCGAGGAGTTTGATGTGGAAGCTAGTGTCAACTACTGCCTGTACTTTATGATCAACGTTTATAAGCTTTGGTACGAGGTAAAACTGACCGACAAGATCAAGTTCCAAGAGATGATTTTTCCAGAAGGCGTTTTGTACGACTATTCGGCATTTGGAACCACGAAAACAGCCGATATTTACACGCTTAAACAGCTAATTGATACTCAAAATTCTACTATGGTGCCCTCGGTAGGAATCGAACCTACATCAACGCCTTAGAAGAGCGCTGCTCGATCCATTGAGCTACGAGGGCGGTACGGAATACCTCTATGCTACACGATACAAAAGCAGTGTCTACTTTGACGGATCGGGTAAAGTAACAGTTCTGCGAGAGAGATCGTCATAAGCAGCTGCGCGCGCATCATATTCTCCAGTAACACGATTGAGCAATTTAGTAGAAAGTAGTTCTGGTTTTCCTGAAGAATCAGGATCCACTATTCCATTTGACCACAGACCGTACTGGGAAATAGAGAGTAGTACTAACAAGGAGGTTAACAGCAAAAAATTTCCAAAAATAACCAGCCAATCCGTGGAAGGTTTTGCGCCAAGCGTATACCGGCCAAATTTTGGATGGCTGATACTGTGCAAGAAATTTTTCATGTTGAACGCCATAATTATTTATGTTTGAGGACAAGTAAAGTGAAATCGCTCACCCACTCTGTAGATTTAGGAGCTTTTGAGTCCTTTTGTTCTACAAACTTAATTGACGATCGAATAAGTGCTGACTTGTAAGGTATCTGTTCCAGCAACGATAAAAACTTGTACGTTTCTGCCCAAGAACCGGAACTTGCAATCGTAACTGACAAACCTTCCCATAAACTTTTATCAACCCCGTCATAGAGCACGGTCATCACCGTGTTAACCTGTCCGTCCACACCCGAACGAGCGGTCAGTTTCTCAATCCCTTCAATGAACTCTACGACATCATCATCGGTAAGCACATACGCATCAATGTGCTCACGAGTATCTGTAAGCTGATCCATCAAAGCGGTAATTTTCTGAACATTAGTCTGACTACTTCCTGCATCTTCGGCTTCTTTGATAAGAGAGTCGGTCATAGATTCAAGGTAACCAACCCCAAAAAATAATGTCCCGTACGCCGTAGAAGCGCACACAAAAAGAACAACGGCAACAACGAACTTTGATTTTGTAAGAAATTGATCGAACATATCTTATTTGGGACGCAAAGTAAGCGTAATTGAAAAATCAATATTGCTCTTCTTGCTTAAATTTGAAATGGGCAAATCCACATTTGAAAATGCAGTCTGTACAGTTAATTGCTTAGAAAATGAGACAAGTCCCTCCCGACTTGCTGCAATACCGGAAAGCGTCAAAAGACGCGTCTTTCCCAATATGGAAAAAGAAAAGCTGGTTAGCGAAAGATCACGTGGTTTCTCCTGAATAGTGAGCCGTATTGCTTCTGAAACCAGCGCGGTAGAAGTCGCGTTTGCAGGATCAACGGCAATTAATTCATTACCAAATGCCTTGAAACTCGCCAAAATCTTGTTATCTTCGGCTGATATCGGAGCTACCGGCTGCTGTGCAGCGTGCCGTGCAGCAAGATAAGAAGAAACTACTGATGAAACTCTGGGCAATAGAGCTACTACTCCAATTAAAAACCCAAGAGATGACAGGAGCGTAAGTAGTGCAAAAAAACGAAGTTTATACTCGCGATGCAGTTTTTGCTGTGCTTCTTGCGGAAGGAGATTTACCATAACAGAGGAGATAGGCCGATAACAGAACCGTATGCAAGCGACTCTTTCTGCGAGAGAGGAGGTATGTAGGAGTCAAAAGAAAATAAATTCGTCCATACATTGCCCAGAACAACTGGAACACTCAAACTTGCCTCTAAATATTCAGGAAGGCCTGGGATACCTGATTCAGAACCGCATAATATCACGCGTCCAATTTTCTGTTTAACGCCGGAATATCGATCGAGATGCGTGTCCCAATACATAGACACCTTCTCAACCTCTTCCTTGAGTGCCGAAAGAGTATTCGCCAAAGAAAAGAAAAGCTCGCTGTCTTCTTTTCTTCGAGTAATCCCCTTCTCCATTTTCATCTGTTCTGCCTCACTATCGGTAATTGAAAAAGTCTTCTTGATTGCTTCGGTCAGCGCGCTTCCGCCAGCCGCCATTTGAGACGTAAAGTGCACCAAACGATCAGATACCAAATACAAACCAGTCTTCTCTTTCCCAAAATTAACCACAATCAAAGGTGTAACATCTTCTCGAGGCACCAATGCCTGCACCATTGTTTGTGCTGAAACTTGAAAGGAAATGGGGGCAAGACCTACCGAGGTAAATAAATCCAGATACCGAGACACTACCAAATGAGGAATAACTGAAACACTCACATTCAAACGATCTCCTTGCTCGCCAGGTATCACTTTATAATCAAAGACAGCTTCTCGAGGAGGCAGTGGAACATTCTCTTCGAGTTTGAGCTCAAGACTTTCGCGTATCTCACGTGCCGCAAGGTGCGGAACTTCCGTCCTAAATATATATGTTTTATCTTCGGGAACCGCGGCGTGGACAAGAGAGAGCTTATGCTTGGTTTTAATATCAGAAAGAATTTTTTTCAATTCTTCGGATGCAAGAAAGTCTTCAGCCGAAGCAACTTCCTTCGGCACTGGATATGAGCCGTATCTGCCCACCGCAATCCCTTTGCGAGTTTCTAGAAATTCGATAAAGCGGACTGCTTCAGGAGTCACCTCAATTCCCACGGCTGGCATAGTCAAAAACTTGGGAGTCGGGAAATATTTCAACAAACCACTTTGTGTTCCAGTGTGCATACTATATATAGAGTAGTATACCGCGCGAAACCTCGTCCGTCAGCTCCGATTCACCCGCGTGCGGATCATCTTGATGATAGACGGGAGAAAAGAGACAAAAATAATAGCGAGTGCGATAGGAAGGGCATATTGTTCGGCATTGGGCACCAATGCACCCAGATAATATCCAAATCCGCACAAAAGAAGCACCCAGATAACCGCGCCAATTATATTGAAAAGGAAAAAATCCCTGTAGTGCATCTTCCCTACTCCCCCCAAAATCGGTGCAAAAGTTCGTGCAATCGGAACAAATCGCGCAAGAATAATCGCCTTCTTGCCGTGGCGTTCATAGAACAAGTTCGCCGAGACAACATGTTTGCGATGAAAAAAGAACGAGTCCTCGCGTGAAAAAAGAGTAGGGCCAACTCGCTTCCCAAACTCATACCCAAGCAAACCTCCCAAAATTGCCGCGAGCGCACACCCAATCATAAGAGCGGCGATAGAAAAATATCCCTGAGAAGCAAGCAGTCCTGCGGTAAACAATAAAGAGTCGCCTGGAAAAAAGAACCCGAAAAACAGGCCCGACTCGACAAACACGACAATAAAGACACCGATGAGCCCGATAGTTTGAATGAGAATAAGCGGATCGAGTAGATATTCCATGAACTTATATTTAACGGATGATGCTTCCTTCAGGCACACTCTGATCAATAGAAAGAAGAGAGAACGCGCCTGCTTCTCCAGTGGCTAAAATCATGCCTTCGCTGACAATCCCCATCAAAGTCCGCGAATCAAGATTGTATGCAAACGCGCACTTACGGCCGATAAGCATCCCCGCCTCGGGGAAATGGGGAGCAATTCCCGCAAGAATCTGACGAACGCCAAACGCGCCAAAACTAACCAAAAGTTTAATAAGTTTCTCTGATTCAGGGATTCGTTCAGCAGCGGTAATCAAACCTGCTCGTATTTCAATTTTTTTAAAATCCTCAATGGTTGCCATGGGAATGTCGTGCTAAGTAACTTTTAAGTATCAGAGCTGCAGCTGAAGCATCGGTCATGTTGTGTCTCCCCTGTATTCGTTCCGCCTCAACTGTCGTAAAAAATTCGGGCTCAAGATACACTGGAGTAGAAGACATTTCTCTCTCAAGAGCCGATTTGAAAAGAAGAATATCCCTCATGATATCATTCGGTCTACCATCAAGATCCCTCGATTCTCCGATGACAATAGCAGTCGCCTCTTTCTCAACACACAACGCCTTAATCTTTGAAAGCAATTTGTCGTCTGCAGGCCATACCGCATAAGGCAAAGCAAAATCTCCTTGGCCATCGCTGATTGCAATCCCTACCCGCTTCAATCCATAATCGACTCCAACGAGACGCATAGAAACCTATTGTAACACGCGTACGTTATTGATCTGAATCACGGTCCCACCGCCGCTCACTCTCTGATGAGTCTTCCCGACTCCAATCCTGATCTTGGTCATAATTCTTTTTCTGTAATTCAACAGGGCTCGGGATCACCTCTTTCTTGAACTTCTTCTGTGCCTTAAGAAACGTGTTAAGCATCACCGCATTTCGAAGTGCTTGATTATCAGTATCAGCCCCAGTTTCAACTACTACATCTCCTGATACGCCGCCCTGTGCTTGGTCTGACTCCAGCAAATCTCGAGTCTCTGCAATTCGATTTTCAACATCTGCACTAGTAGTCGAAGAAAGCTTGTCTTTTATTTTCTTGAAACTCTTTTCCACTTCCTTTAATTCGCTGGTCGCTTGTTTTTTAACACGGGTATTGGTTTTTGTTTCTGTACCACTCTTCTTGTCCGACTGTTCCACAACCATTTTTGCAGCTACCGGCGCTGTCTGCTCACCGTCTGCAGAAGAAACTGCCGGTGCCATAAATGACGCTTCGCTCGCAAGCGCTGCCATGGTTCTGCCAGTCTCTGTGCGACGAGAAAGCGAGCGACGAGAGACGTGTTCAGTAAATGCATCTGATTCTGTTCGATTTTCGGTCGCATCTTCCTCGACGAGATAGTTCATGATAGCAACATGAGCAGAAACCGAAGAGTCAAAACGTGTCTCGATCGCACTGGCAACCTCCGGCTCTGTTTCTTTGAGGGAGTCGGTCAATTCCTCCGCAGCCAAGACATGCTCATCAAATTTCTCTTGCAATTCTATTTTTTTCTCTTCCGTCAACACACCGTGAGCAACAAGTTGTTCCGCCTCCTCAATACGTCTTTCAGCTGCCTCGGTATGCCATGCAACTTGTGCACTGTCAGATACCGCAACCACATCTCGAAAATTTTCAGTCACATGAATTTTTACTGGATACAATACGTCTCCCGGAACCGCTGATTCAGCGGCATACGTAACAGAAGATCCGACCACAAGTGCCAAGACAAGTGCCGAGGACACCAAACGAAAATTGAATATAAGAAATGGACTCGGAAGGGGCGATCGGCGAGAAATTTGAGCTGTCTCTCTATCAAAAGCAGAGGCAAGCCGAAGCCGAAGGGCTACGCGCTCTTCTGTGGTAAGGCGAATTTTTCTTGCCTCGTCTTTAAATTGTGAGAAAAAATCATTCATGAAAAAATTTCTTTTGTTCGAACACTTCTTTCATCTTCCGTATCGCCCGAAAGATGCGCACCGATACCACGTTCTCGCTTTCCCCTATAATGCTCGATATCTCCTTAGGTGAAAGCCCTTCAACATACCTCAGCATGAGCACTTCAGAATAAAGATCGGGCAGTTCCTTGAGCACCGGTAACACCTGCCGCGCGTCAAACCGGTTCATCGCTGCCTCAAGCTCATTAGTATCTTCGTGCAAAAGAGATGCTTCCTGTTGTTGTGAATCTTCGCCTTCAAGTAACTCATCGAGCGAGGAAGTCTTTGTCTTCCGGTATTCGTCAACGATCAAATTGTGAAGCGTCCGAAAGAGAAACGCACGCATATTTTCTATCTTCCCGCCCTTTTGCACATAGCGCCACACCCGCAGAAAACACTCCTGCACAGTGTCGAGCGCGAGGTCTCGATTTGAGAGTCGGAAAAAAGAATGTCGAAAGAGCTCGTCAGTATAGAGTTCAAACGCTGTGTTTAGTTCGGAACGTATGTCCTTCATAGAGAGACGCTTCCAGAGCTGTTTTCTTTCATGTAAGGGCATTCTACCCAATTCTCTCCTACAAGAAAACCCCCCGCCTAAAGGCGGGGGGTTTTCGGAAGAGAAATTTGTTAGCGTGTCGCGTTTCGAACTACTAAAGCATCAATAGTAGTTCCGTTTGATTGCACCGAACCGAATACTCGTATGATGTCACCAATAACGAACTGGCCAAGCGTGGTCAATGTCCAATTGGACTTCAGAACCACGGTACTTGAAGCAACGGTAACTGTCCGCGTTATACCTCCAAGCAACAGAGAGAAAGTTGTCGGTAGTGTTGTCGTTGAAGATATCGACTGCAATGTTCCTTGGAATATATCGTTCGTCAACGGAATCGACTTCTCGCGAGTAACATCTCGCAGTGTCTTTGCGTTGATGGTGAACGCAGCACTTGCATCAAGTGTGCCCGCTATATTCACTACATCCCCTACCGCGACATCTGCAAGCGTAATCTTGTTTCCATTTTTCTGGGTAATTCTTGTATTGGAGTCAGTTTTTACCGTGAAAGACATCGTTGTGCCTCCCCACGTGAACGCCGTAGTTATCGTCGTACTTGCACTGCCAACCCCTGTGACCGTAGCGCCTTGCAAGGTAATAGTCCCATCATTTCTAATCTGCAAATCCTTCTGCTGCTGTATTTTCTGTATCTGCGCAATCGGATTTGATTTCTTGCCATTGTTATCATTGTGCCCATTGTCTTTCGCAAGAACCAGTGCGGGTGTTGCAACCATGGACAACGCAATCACCAACGCCACAAACGGCTCGAATATGCTCTCAATAACTTTTTTCATAGTTTTTTACTTTAATTAATGTGTAATTCCATCCCCAACACTAATGCAGACGAGACAATTCAAAGGTTCTTACCAAATACAACTAGCAAAGAAACAATTGCAGGAGTTTCCTTTTTTGTTATTATGGCGGAATGGAGGGGTGGCAGAGTGGTCTATCGTACCGCACTTGAAATGCGGCGTGGGGAAACCCACCGTGAGTTCGAATCTCACCCCCTCCGTTCGTGCAAAAAACCGCCCGCAAGGGCGTTTTTTGTTGAACGGAGGGGAGCAGGCATGTTATGCCTGCGGGTGAGATTCGAAAACCTTCTCCAGATTTTTTGGAGCTTTGCGAACAAAAAATCGGAAAGGTGTACTGGTCGAGTAGCGACCGTTTATCTCACCCCGAGCGCCACTGGTCCAAGCGAGGGCGGCCGACTTAGGAGGAGAAACTCTTTGATGTCACCTCACGACCAAAAAGTTTCGGGGGGAAAGGAATCTCACCCCAAAAATATCGGATAACTTGAATACCCAAAAAGGTGGTTACGTTATAAAATTGGGAGGTGAAAAACTTCAGTCTCAAATTTCTAGATATAATGATTGGAATCGTGTTGGGACTCGGATTTCAATGGTGGCCTAATTTACATGAACCTTGGCAATATATCGCATTCATTTTTGTCTATATAGACATTGTGGACTATTGGATGGACTATGGGCCTTCCCTTAAAAAATTCCCGCCCAAGAGGGAGATCGATGTGATGTTAGATGTTGCGATTATGTTTGCACTTTTTCTTTACATCTATACTACACAATTAAGTCTCACCTATTTCTTTGGAGCATTCATTCTTACCAGAATCCTAGATTACTTCTGGTTATTAAGTTCTAAACAAGAATACCAGCCAAGTGGCGTAGACGCGGTATACATAAATTCTTGGCTTAGATTTAATCTGATCGAAAGCGTTACTGCTGGATTTCTTTTTTGGATAGCTCTCTCATCAATTATTCCTGTACTAACTATCCTTTTAATTTTCATTGGACTGAGAGTTATTATCAGAATACTGGCAAGCTGGCAATACAAAAAAATACACTTCGTGTAAGTCTCCAAACCTCCCACAGTGGTAGAAAATTTCGATCTCATCCGACCCCATTCAAACTAATCTCAGTGTGTTAAAATACCCCTATGGAAAATGAGAAAATCAGTTGGGAGGCACCAGAATATATCTTCTACCGTCGGAGTCGAGAGTGGTATCTTTCCTTGGGCATCATTACCGCCGCATTGTTCATTGTCTCGATTCTTTTCAAAAACTATCTATTTGCAGTCGTGATACTCATTGGCGCATTTTCGATGGTGCTACATACCAAACGCCAGCCAAAAGACACGTATTACGAAATCAACCGAAGCGGTATCATACTCAACAAAACATTTTACCCGTACTCATTTCTTGAATCCTTCTGGATTGATCACACAGACCCCAACTGGAAAAAACTGTTGATTGTCTCAAAAAAAACATTTATGCCGCTCATCATTATCCCGTTTGCCGAACAAGATGCAGACGAAGTTGAGCAGTTTCTGGGAAACTATCTTGTACGGAAAGAATATTATGAGCCGCTCTCGCATCGCATTATCGAATACTTGGGATTCTAGAAACAATATGGTATTGTGCGAGGACAAAACCTCTTGTCGTTCAATGGATAGGACACTTCCCTGCGAAGGAAGAAATACAGGTTCGATTCCTGTCAAGAGGAGCGAAGCGACTCGAGAGCCCCGCACTACTGCGAGGCGTGCAGGAATCGAAAGGCTTTTCCTTATCGAGTCTGCGAGATGGAAAAGCACCTGCGACGGCAGTCGAGATTTCCTATTATTAAAATTGACTCTGTAAGGATCGAACTTCCTGTCATAACAAAAAACGCCCTCCGGCGTTTTTTGTTATTTCTTCGTTCCCTTATTCACTCGTGCCGCAACTCGTGATTTCATTCGTGCTGCAGTGTTTTTCTTGATGAATTTGGTCTTCGCCGCCTTGTCTATCGCCTGATACATTTTAGGAAGGAGTGCTTTTGCTCCAGAAACATCCCCAGCAGTCAGTGCTTTGCGCACTTGTCTTTCAAGCGAGAGGATCATTTGTTTGCGATGTACATTGAATACCTGTCGATGTTCTGCGACTCGGATTGCCTTTTTTGCCGATGACGTAATTGCCATAAGACACCTAGACTAGCACACGAATTTCTAAAACACAACTATTTGACCCACCCAAACAGAGCTTCATAATTAGTCCCGCGCGCGATATGATAAGGACATGATAGGAAGAATAAAGGGAATACTGGTGCTTGCGGAAAACGGTGAAGCGGTCATTGATGTAAATGGGGTTGGTTATATTGTACGTACCACCCGTGAGACACTACAGGAAATTTCCAAAAACAAACAAACACCTGTCACCCTATGGACATACCATGTCGTCCGAGAGGACTCATCTGATCTCTATGGATTCCCCGATCGAGAAACACTGCGATTCTTTGAAGCGCTCCTCTCGGTTTCGGGCATCGGACCAAAATCAGCAATTAATATATTAAATGTGGCACCGGTAAAAAGCATTCAGTCTGCGATTGTCTCTGGCGACCCAACACATCTAACTAAAACCACCGGCATTGGAACAAAAAAAGCTGAAAAAATCATACTCGAATTGCGCGACAAACTTGATGTCCTCGAGGGAGAACTCGATGCACATCGGGAAACCAATGACGTGATAGACGCTCTGCAAGCCCTTGGCTACTCGCGCAAGGAAGCGCAAGACGCGCTCAAAAAAGTCCCTTCGACCGGAAGTGCCGAGATCCGAATAAAAGAAGCCTTGAAACTTTTGGGTAAATAACATGGAACCCCTACTTCGCCTCGCCAAACTGCTCATACCGAAATCGCTTTTTGAATCTCTCCAGCCAACGTATCATTACCTCCTCTCCATCCTTGGCGCAATCATCTATCGCTTCCCCTCAAGACATCTTAATATTGTGGGAGTGACCGGAACCAAAGGAAAAAGTTCCGTGTGCGAACTCGCAAACGCAATTCTTGAGGAAGCGGGATTTGAAACCGCGCTTGCTTCAACTATCCGATTCAAAATCGGTTCCAAGAGCCGACCTAATATGTTCAAAATGACTATGCCAGGGCGTTTCTTTATACAGAAGTTTCTCCGTGATGCGGTAAACGCGGGCTGCCGCTGGGTTGTACTTGAAATGACAAGCCAAGGAGTTCTACAATCTCGTCACAAGTTTATTGAACTTAACGCACTGGTGTTCACCAACCTCGCCCCTGAACATATCGAATCGCACGGATCGTATGAAAAATATCTCTCTGCAAAACTTGAAATTGCACAAGCGCTCGCCGTATCGCGAAAAACTCCGAAAGCTATTATCGCCAACGCAGACGACAAAGAAGGCGCGAAATTTCTTACTGCTGCGGGCAATGCAGCCCGTTTCCCTTACTCTCTGACTGATGCTGCCCCTCATCACGCCACAGACGAAGGTGTCTCGCTCCGTTGGAGAGATTCAACTTTCTTCTCTCCTCTTAAGGGCGAGTTTAGCATGTACAACATTATCGCCGCCGCTACATTCGCGGAAAGTCAGGGAATTCCCGCCGAAACCATCAAACGAGCGATCGAGCGAGTGAGTGTTATCCGCGGACGAGGCGAGGAGGTACGCACGGGACAAACCTTCACCGTTGTCGTGGACTATGCACATACGCCCGAATCTCTGACAGAAATCTACCGTGCATACGGCTCACGCAAAAAAATCTGCGTACTGGGAAACACGGGTGGTGGACGAGACAAATGGAAACGTCCTAAAATGGCCGAGATCGCGGAGCGTGAATGTACAACAGTTATTCTCACCAACGAAGACCCTTATGATGAGGATCCCCAAACAATCGTACAGGAAATGGCACGTGGCATGAAAAAGAAAAAACCGGAAATCATCATGGATCGACGCGAAGCCATTGCAAAAGCCCTCGCACTCGCAAAAGAAACTGACGTAGTCTTAATCACCGGCAAAGGAACTGACCCGTATATCTGCGGCTCACGAGGAACAAAGACTCGTTGGAGTGATTCAGGTGTTGCTGCAGAAGAACTCGCGAAGCTTCTCAAAATTCCAAAGTAAGTGCTATTATAACGGCACAACCATATGCCCCCCTTTCAGACTCCACAACCAAACGGACACACAACACCGCCAAATCCCCACCATCCTCCAACAGGCGGGATGGATCAGCAGACAAAAAATGTTATGTTGTTTGCAATTATTTTCTCGGTACTCGCCGCGGGAGTAATTCTAGCGTTTCTCTTCCGTAACACTCTTTTTTCCTCTGAATCCGATGTACCGCAAGCGGAAAGCACCCTCTCGGAAAATTACGCTACATCAAGCAGTGAGACTGCTTCAAGCACTAACCCCGCTGCGCCTGCATCAAACACAGTGTCCACTGAACCGATAACGACGACACCGCCTGCGGAATCTTCGGGGGGTTTCTTTACTTCCCTGCTTAAATCTTTCTTTCAGCCGACTATACGGGTCCCCTCAATCTCGGTTGCAACCCAAAACAAGGGTGGTTCTGCAACAGGAGGTAGCTCAGCAGCTGGAGGTAAAAGTAGCCAACCGTATGTAAGCACATCAACACCTCCTGCTCCTAACACGGAACCTACTGCAGAAGAACAGCAGACTGCGTACCTTAAAATGCTTGAGGGAATATACGGGGAAACCAAAGCAACTGATGCGCAACTGAAAGTAATTCAGCTCACCTTAATTTCATCTCCTCTGCGCGGAAAACTTTGGATCAGCGGAGTTGTCCGATCCACAGATGCAAACAAAGAATATATTACTATCGCGACATCAAAGGATCTCCAAAAAGAAACCACTATCACCGGAATGACCGTAAAAAGTGTCGAGAGTGGCCAAGTGGCGCAGATTGGAGAAGGGGTAAACACATTTATATCAAACAGTGCAAATACACCTAGTGAGATAAAAATATATCCCAATCAAAAAGTATTGGTTACAACCGGCCGATCACCTCTTGGATATTCATTCCGACTCAATAAATGCACCGGCTACTTCAGCCAGTTCCAAACGTTCGCCCCCGCACTACCCCAAATCTGTCCTCGGTTAAAAAACGAAGCCCAGCCACAAGCCCCCAATCGCCTGCCGGATGCCTGTCTCGATTATATTGATAGCTTTGCAACTTGCAAAATAATTACTGAATTGCCTAAAACGGTCACCGACAAACTTAATTCTGAAGAAGAGTATCGCTGCCTAACGTTTATACAAAAAAATACAGGGTACCAAAACTGTACTGATCTCCACAAATACGACTCTGACTTTTACGGCACCGAGTGGCGCACCTATCTTAATCACTCAAATCCCATTTGGAAAAAATCCCGCGAAACTATTTGGCTCTTGGACCAAAGTGGTAGATTTATTTCCCAATACAGCTACTAACGATCGAACAGGCGGTAAAGGACAATCCCTGCAGCCACAGAAACGTTAAGTGATTCTTTTTCTCCATACATGGGAACCTCAATTATTGAGTCCGCAAGAGAAATAACGGAAGCAGGCAATCCTTTGGGCTCATTTCCTAAAATAAACACGGTCTTATCTTTAGACACTTTTACTTTTTTGTAATCAACAGCTCCGCGCGCCTGCTCGACCGCAATCAGACGGTAACCTAATTTTTTTAGTGCCCGCAATCGGATAAGCGCCTGCGGCGCTGATTCCCATACAATACTCTTTTCAGACCCGAGCGACTGTTTTATGAAGTCCTGTCGCGGCCGCCCAAACCGATCAATTGGTGACGGCGTGTAGCCTCCGAATATCACTGTCGATGCGCCAATTCCATCTGCAGTACGCATAATGGCCCCTGCGTTATGCACGCTCCGTATGTTATAGAGAAACACAACGGGACCGGTTGGTTTTTTGTTTTTGGTCATTATTGCTATACTATTCCTATGCTTGCTATTTTTCCAGACCTCTTAACCTACGGCCTATTGGGCCCCTTACTGATACGACTCACCCTCGGTCTACTTTTTATAGACATGGGGTATTTTGAATTGACTCGAGAACAAAAGAGGTGGCGCGCCGTATTTGAAACACTTCGACTCAAACCAGTGGCAATGTGGTCAAAAGGATTTGGAATTTTGCAGATTGTCGGAGGAATTCTATTGATTGCAGGGATGTTTACCCAAGTTGCCGCTCTCTTCTTCGCTATCATCAGCCTTGCTGAAATCTTCATCGAATACCGCGAACCAGCAATTCTCAAACGCAACATTGTTTTCTATCTTCTTATATTTGTCATGTCGCTCTCTCTCCTCTTCTCGGGAGCTGGTTTCTACGCATTTGATTTGCCTCTGTAAGAGGTATCGAACGGATCGATCCTTACAGCAGGTCGGTCAAAGATAATTTCCTCGTCGCCACTCGGAAATTTCTTCGACCCCGACTCACAGTCGCTCGGCAACCTCGCGACATGTTCCGTCTTTCGACCCCTGACGAAAGCAAATAAATTTGCTTTCTCTGGGTGAATTCCTCCGCTTCGCATCGTAATCCGCCCAGCAGGGATCGAACCTGCGACCTTCTCCTTAAAAGGGAGCTGCTCTACCAGCTGAGCTATGGGCGGATGCAGACGTTATAACATAATTTGAGACAGCACTCAAAGCCTAACTATCCTTTAAATAGAAAGCGCGAGTCGTTCAAGTGCAACCGGAAAATCATTTATCCCCCGATGTGCATCATGATATGCACACAATAGTTTCCTTGATAAATTCACGAGCTCGTCAGTAGAATAGTTTCTGGAAAACTGTTTTGATTTTGTATATACAAACGGTTTGAGCCCCGCATCAGCGGCACTGTCGGTAAAAGACGCAGAAAGCATAGATTTTACTTGCCAAAAAAGCATTCCGTTTATCTCCTCCGCGCTTGCGCCCCGATCAAACTGCTCAACCAAAAGTGTCCACAATCCTTTTCTGTCCCGCTTTCCGAGCGCATCCGCAAGTGCAAATACATTTCCCTCTGTATTCCCCCACTTATTCCCTACACTTAGTAAGTCAAATTTAATAACTTCTTTTGAGTGCTTCTCAATTTTTTTAAGTGAAACGCTATCGCACGTGCGCTCAAGAAATACAAACCCGTTTTCAGAACAGCCGATTTCTTTTGCGTGAGAAATAATCCACTCCTTCCCCTCCTTGTTTTCAAACACTCCGTCGACAAAAACGACAGATTTCTGATCAAACAACCCTTGCCCACCAATTAACTGCTCAAATGAAACGCTGTCCCATTTGTCTGCAGTCATCCGAAAATATTCCGCATCGGGACGCTTCTTTCGCATCGCGCCAATTACCCCACGCGCTCGTGCGCGTGATTTGTCGATATCAGTTCCATAGAAGAAATAAAGCATGAATATAGGTTTTCGAATAATGAATATCGGAGAAAAGGTGTCTTCCCATTATTCCATATTCATCATTCAACATTCAATCTTTCCATCTCCGCCCAGTTGTCCCCCACCGATACATCAGCAACACACACCACTCCTTTTGTTTCTTTTGAACTTACCCCTGTTTCCATAATTTTCTTTAACTCCGGCGCAACTTCTTTCACTAACCCTTCTTCAATTTCAAACACAAGTTCATCATGCACCTGCAAAATCATCTTAACCCTATCTCCATATTTTTTATCCGCAAGATAGGCATCGATTCGCACCGTCGCAAGTTTTATAATATCCGCGCCAGTACCCTGAATCGGGGCATTTGAGGCCTGCCGCTCTGCCCCTGCACGCACAAAAGGCAACTTTGACTTGAGTCCCTCAAAATATCGCCGGCGGCCGAACAAGGTTTCCGTAAATCCTTTTTTATACGCGTCCTGTTTTACTTGTTCAAGATATTTGGCGAGCGTGCTAAACCTTTCAAAATAATTGTTATAAAACTGTTGGGCTTCAGTGCGATCTGTCCCCAATTGAACGCGCAAAGCATTCACCCCCATGCCATAGATAATGCCGAAGTTGATCACTTTCGCACGACGGCGCATTTCATAATCAACCTTCTCAACTGGGACGCCAAAAACTTCCGATGCCACAGCCGAGTGGACATCTTCACCCTTTTTAAAAATCTCAAGCAACTTCTCATCCCCAGAAAGAAATGCGGCGATGCGAAGTTCGATTTGCGAGTAATCACAGGCAACCAGTTTATGCTTCTTTTCTGCAACAAACGCCCGTCGAATATCTTTACCTTTCTCACTTTTATGCGGGATATTCTGGAGTCCAGGATCGCGCGAGGCCATACGACCTGTTGCCGCGCCAATCTGGATAAAATGTGTGTGCAGTCTCCCGTCCGGAGCTATAAGCGCAGGGATATTATCGATATACGTAGACAACAATTTCTGCAACTCACGATATGACAAGATCTCGGCAATGATCGGGTGTAATTCGCGCAATTTTTCCAATTCTGATTCTTTAGTGGAGAGCGCTCCGGTCCCCGTACGTTTCTGATATTTTGCCTTAAGTCCCATTTTATTAAACAAAATTTCTCCGAGTTGTTTAGGAGAATTGACATTGAATTCTTCGCCTGACTGTTTCCAAATAGATTTTTCGAGCGCAGACAGCTTTTTGTGATATTCCACAGACAATTTTTTCAAATGACTTGTATCAACTTTCACTCCCCACGCCTCCATGCGGGAGAGCACCGGTATCAGCGGTTTCTCAATCGTCGTAAATACTCTTTCAAGCCCTTTCTTCTCTATGTCAGCAAGAATTGTTTTTTGCGCATCAGCAAATGAACCGTCTTTTGCAAACCGCAAAATATCTTCTGGTGTTGGGTCAGAGATAGTCGAGTTCAAGAGCGAAACCGCAATCAATAATTCTTTTTCTTCTGCAGGAGGAAGAGAGACTGGTGTTATTGCGGTAGGTTCAACCACCTCGCTTACTTTTTCATCGGTCGAAACTCCCCCGCGCACTTTATCAAGTGTTTCCTTTGCCCGTGCGCCAAGCGTCCGAAATTCAAGCTCGCTAAAGAGCGCGAGAATTTTAGAGAGCTCAACCGTATCAACCCATACCGCTTTCGGCAGATGAAATTCAATAGGAGCATCGCGCCGTATAGTCGCCAATTCTTTGGAAAATAGCGCTTCTTCCTCGTGTTCAGTAAGTAATCTGACTATTCGTTCCTTAATACCGGCTTTTGCAAATGCTTCGGGGGTTTTCTTCAGAGTTTTATAAATTGATTCAATAGAACCAAAGTTGGTAATGAGTGTGGTAGCAGTCTTGTCACCAATCCCCGGAACACCTCCAATATTATCTGACGGATCGCCATTTAGACCTTTATAGTCAGGCAACAGTTCTGGTCCGAATCCAAAGCGTTCTCGCACCCGCATCTCGTCGTATAAAATAGTGTCGTTAATCCCCTTTTTAAGCGTATACACTTGCACCTGTTTTTTGCTCACCAACTGCAGTGTATCCATATCGCCCGAAGCAATCACAATTTCAATATCTGAATTTTTCTTTAACTTTTCGACAACAGTCCCTAAAATATCGTCGGCTTCAAACCCAACACAGTCATAAATTGGAATGCCAAACGCCGTAAACACATCTCGTGATCTTTTGAGTTGAATTACTAAATTTTCATCTGCTTTTACCCTCCCCGCCTTATAACCTGCAAACGCCTCATGTCGAAACGTAGGCTTCGGCAAATCATATGCCGCTACCAGATAATCTGGTTTGAGTTCAGCAATAATTTTAAGGAGCATAGTCGAAAGACCGTATATGCCTCCAGTTGGCTCGCCTTTACTTGAAACAAAATCAGGCAACGCATGATATGCCCGATGTATAATCGCGTGCGCATCAAATACGATCAAACGCTCTTTCTTGTCTTTCACTGTCATAAAGATATTCTAGCATTTTCATAAAGAAGCAGCTGAGAATTCGCGAGTGGAATCGTCTACGAATTTACAGCAGATTTTTATTGCACCAGCAGGAAGCAAATCTTTAACTCGGTCTGCCCATTCAAGTGCAATCAAATTTTTAGGGTCAGCAATCAACTCGTTCCATCCAAGATGCACCAGCTCATCGGCGTGCTCCAATCGATATGCATCAATATGAATCAGTTTGGCAAAAGGTTTGTACGATATATCGTACAGTTTCATAATTACAAATGTCGGGCTCTGCATGGTTTCAATAACCCCAAGCAATTTTCCTATCTCCTGCACAAGTGTTGTTTTGCCCGAACCCAAGTCGCCATACAATGCGAGTACGATTGCACCTTTTCTTGATTTCTTTTGCACCTCTGCCAAAACAAGCTGGGCAAAATCTTGCGTATCTTTAATTGAATGACTGACGAACTTTTTCATAAACGGATTGTAACGCGAGAGAAGAAAATACAAAAGGGCGCCTGCGTAAACGCGGGCGCCCTTGAAACTTCTCACTCATCACCATCACCGGCCGCGGGGGACAAACTGTCCTCCCCCGCCACTTCGGCCACTGTGTCCACCGCTGTTGTGGTGTCCACCACCTTGATTCACCGTCTTGTAGACGGTTTTGTGAACCACGGTAGCGGGGCGGTAACCACTCCCAAACCCGAAGTTTAATCCAACTCCGACCCGAACTGGGGGCGGATAGTACCCCCCATCGTAGAACGGGGAGTTGTAAATGCTGCGCGCGGAGTACGCCTGCGGGACAAACACCATTTGTGGTGGCCGCTCAACGTAAACCGGCTGCTGAACCACGACTGGCGCCGGCGCGTACACCGGTTGCTGCACAACTTGTTGTTGCTGTTGCGACGCCCAGTAGGTGGAATCCTGCACGGCCTGTGGGGCCGGATCAGGATCCACTGGTTGCGGGTTGCGCAAATTAGCAATCTCCGCTTCCAGTTTCGCCTGCTTCAGTTCCTCGGCCATCAGCGCAGTTTTCTGCTGCGCTTCCCGAACCGCGTCCGGAATGGAATTGGTCGGAGCAGGTGCAGGGCGGTACTTAGCGATCTCCGCCTGCAACCGCGCCTGATGAACTTGCTCTGCCAAGACAGCGTTGCGAATTCTTGCAACCTCGAGCGGGTCAGGAACGACCGCCGGATTCGTGGGGGCAACGACGACAGTCGGAGACGTGTTGGTCGGCGCCACTGTGGCCACAGGGGCGTTGGTGGGAGCCGTAACCGTCGCAACCGACGTGTTCGTAGGCGCCACGGCAGGGGTGTTGGTTTGTGCGATGACTTCGATAGTTATCGCGGTGATGAGACAAAGAACCGTCAGTATCGTTTTCATAGGATGTTCGGTCAGGATAGTTTGAGGTTAGGCTGCATTCACATATAATTATAGCATATCAAGACTTAAGAGTCAATACCCTCCGAGGTTAAAAAGGGGCTTTTGTTGAGCCCTAAAACGGGCTATCATATAGCATATGGTTCAATTTGATGATGAAAAACAGAAGGTAGCTCTTGATGCCTTACGAGAGCACGATGAGGAAGAATTCCTAAGCAAAGCGGCACAAAACCGTGGAATTCAGTACGTAAACCTTGCACAATCAGCTGTTGATCTCGATGCACTTCGGCTAGTCAGCGAAACTGACGCACGGAAAGCAGGTGTGGTTGCATTTCAGATGATGGATAAAAAAATAGACGTTGCAGTTCTTAACCCTGACGAAAACGCTACGAAAATAATCCTTGATTCCCTCTCCGCACAAGGTTTCATCATTTCTCTCTTTTTGGTATCACATAAAAGTTTAGGGCGAGTGCTCGAGAGATACAAAGAGTTGTCTGCATCAGTTGCAACAAAGACTGGTTCCTTTGAAATCTTGGATGACCAGATCGAAACGGTACTGCAAAAAATCAAAACCACCAAAGACATACAAAAAGAAATAAGCGATGTCACACAAGTGCAAGGAGTAAGCACCACTCGAGTACTTGAAGTGCTTCTTGGAGGAGCACTCGCGATCAAAGCCTCTGACATTCATATTGAACCCGCTGAAAATACCATTCGTCTGCGTTTTCGGCTCGATGGTCTGCTAAATGAAATCATGGAAATACCGCGAGAACTGTATAACTATCTTCTTTCGCGCATCAAACTGATTTCGGGTCTACATCTCAACGTTAAAGATAAAGCTCAAGACGGACACTTCAGCATCCACGCAAAAAAATCCGAGATTGAAATTCGCACCTCTACCCTCCCCGGAACGTATGGCGAATCTATCGTGTTGTGTGTGCTTGACCCAGACATGATATCAATCACGATGGAACAACTCGGGCTTGAGCCTCACCTACAGGAAATTCTTGAGCACACCATCACGAAACCAAACGGGTTGCTACTAACGACAGGGCCTACTGGATCAGGGAAAACCACTACACTGTATGCGTTTCTCCGAAAAGTCTACACGGATAAAATAAAGATCATCACCATTGAAGACCCTGTTGAATATCATCTCGACGGTATCGTCCAAACACAGATAAATCCCGCGCGTGGTTACTCGTTCACCGAGGGCCTGCGCTCTGCACTTCGGCAAGACCCAGACATCATTATGGTCGGTGAAATTCGCGACAATGAGGCAGCCGATATCGCGATAAACGCGGCACTCACCGGACATTTGGTGTTCTCCACACTCCACACCAATAACGCCGCAGGTACCTTCCCGCGACTTTTATCTTTCGGAGTAAACCCCAAAGTTTTGAGTTCAAGCGTGACGGTTGCCATGGCACAACGACTCGTCCGCAAATTATGTGATCAATGCAAAAAACAAATTCCCCTATCGCCTGCAGACAGAAAAATAGTCGACACAGTCATGAGATCCGTGTCGCAAACTGAATATATTTCTCTACCGCGCGAGAAAATCTATACCGCGGTGGGGTGCGATAAATGCAACGGGACTGGATATCGCGGCAGAATCGGCATATTTGAAGCCATTGTTATGGATAAGGGTATCGAAAAAGCGGTACTTAACAATCCAAGCGAGCGTGAAATACAGGAAGCGGCACGCAATCAAAAATTATTGAATATGCAACAAGATGGTGTAGTAAAAATACTAAAAGGAATCACTTCAATTGACGAATTGTCACGCGTGATTGACTTACAAGCAGAAGTGTAACGACGTAAGAACCGGTTGACGAGAGAGAGCCTAGAGTGATGCAGTGCAAAACACTATTGCTTTCTTGCGCAACAGATTTATAGTCAGGAGAGAAGAGTTCCAAAGTATAAATCTCTAAGCAATGCTTTTGATAACGAGGTATCGAAAGCGAGGCAAATCGTCCGAGGAACGCTCCAGTACGTTTGCCGAGGCAAACGACCAGTACGCCCTTGATGAGATGTCAAAAGGTGGGACACCCTATTGCTTAGAGATTTATGCCTTGGAATATACAGAGGAACCAAATCAAACACCGGAAAACCGGTGATATGTCAGACAAAAATAAACTATATCGCTAATTTCGAAGCTGACAGAAGCTTAGCACGAAACATAAAAGATGTCAAGAACCACCCCTAACACCACCCCGCTAGCAAAAGAAGATGCTTTTCTCGATCAAGCATTGCGCCCAACGCGCTGGGAGGAGTATATCGGACAGGAAAACATAAAAGAGAATTTGAAAATCCTCTTAGGAGCAGCCAAAGAGCGTTCTCACCCCCCAGAACACATTCTTTTTTACGGCCCCCCAGGGCTTGGTAAGACCACGCTCGCATATTTGATCGCCCATGAGACGGGAAAGCAAATAAAAGTAACTTCCGGACCTGCAATTGAGAAGGTCGGAGACCTCGCATCCATTATCACCAATCTGACCGCAGGCGACATCTTGTTCATTGATGAGATACATCGGCTGAATAAGTCGATTGAAGAGGTCCTCTACCCCGCCATGGAGTCAGGCGTACTTAATATCATTTTAGGCAAAGGTCCTTCAGCGCGGACCATTCAACTTGAACTTCCCCCATTTACATTAATTGCCGCGACTACGCGCATTGCACTCGTGTCGGCTCCCTTGCGCAGCCGTTTTTCTGGCGGAGTATTCCGTCTTGATTTCTACACCGAGAAAGAAATCGGCGAGATTATCCGCCGGTCAGCTCTTATTCTGGGCATCAAGGCACCGGCTGAAGCAATTGCTGAAATTGCAAAACGAAGCCGATTCACCCCCCGCACGGCAAACTACCTTCTGAAACGCTGTCGCGACTTTGCTCAAATGAAACGAAAAGATTTGGCGATGGAACTTGTTGCCGAAGCCCTGCAACTTCTCGGCATTGATGAGGCAGGTCTTGCCGACACCGACCGCAAGCTTCTCGACACCATTATCACAAAATTTAACGGTGGGCCGGTGGGACTCGGCACTATTGCGGCCGCACTTGCCGAAGAAGAAGCTACTATTGAAGAGTATACTGAACCCTATCTCATCCAACTCGGATTTCTGGAACGGACTCCTCGCGGCCGCGCAACCACGGAACGGGCATATAAGCATTTAGGAAAGAAAAATAAAAATACGTTACTATAAAAACATGTCGGGACATAACAAGTGGTCACAAATAAAACATCAGAAGGGGAAAACTGATGCAAAAAAGAGTCAGGTGTTTGGCAAACTTGCAAAACTCATTACTGATGAAGCACGTAAAGCAAACGGCAATCGCGATGCAGCCGGCTTAAAATCGGCAATAGAACGGGCGCGGGCGCAAAATATGCCAACAGACAATATCGAGCGCGCCATTCAGAAAGCAGTCGGAGGCGGAGCTGGGGCCATGGAAACTATCGTGTATGAGGCGTATGGCCCCGGAGGATGCGCACTGATGATCGAGGTGCTTACCGGAAACCGCAACAAAGCGGCACAGGAAATTAAATTCCTTCTTTCAGAACAAGGAGTAGCGCTTGCAAGTATCGGGAGCGCCGCATGGGCGTTCAAAAAGACACATGAAGGATTCACCGCAGAAACAACTGTCCCCCTTACTGACGAAGATGTTGTTCTCCTCGAAAAGCTAGTAGACGCACTTGAGAACCATGAAGATGTCCAAGCCGTCTACACGAATGCGGAATAACCCGAGTCCCTACCGAGTACTCGGGATTGACCCCGGATACGGGAGACTCGGCATCGCCGTAATAGAAAAAATCGATGGGAAAGAAAAACTTATCTTCTCCGAGTGTTTTGAGACTGATTCAAAAAAGGAAAAACCAGAGCGATTGGGGGAAATTAGAGTGCATCTTGATGCGATTATCAAAACGTACACTCCATCAACACTTGCAGTCGAAACTCTCTTTTTCAGTAAAAATAAAAAAACCGCACTCTCGGTAGCAGAAGCGCGTGGGGTGGTGACTAGTTGCGCAAGTGCTGCAGGTCTCTCGGTATTTGAATACCACCCGAGTGATATAAAAATTGCGGTTGCAGGGTATGGTGGAGCGGACAAACAGCAGGTGCAAACCATGGTTCAAAAATTATTGAAGTTTGCAAAAATCGTACGACTTGATGATGAATATGATGCGATAGCCGTTGCGCTTACCCATCTTGCAACATATCGGAGAGTATAAAGAGGTTACTGTACCAAAATGGCGATAAACCGATGTTTACCCACACGTACATTGATTGAGTGTTGTATGACAAATCTCTCGTCAGTAATTGCTTCACCACCGACAAGCGAGAGAGCACCGGAAGCCACCAATCGTTTAAATTCGCTCTTAGAAGGAACCAGACCTGCAGTCAGGAGTGCATCAACCAAGAGAGAGTCCTTTGCAACAGAAGCGCGAGGAGCATCAATAGGCATTTCACCTTTACGGAAGGTTTTTTCAAAATTTTCCTCGGCTGTATTTGCGACAGAAGCACCGTGATACAGAGCTACGATCTCTTTTGCGAGACGTAGTTTTGCATCTCGTGGGTTCATCCCTTGTTCAAGTTTTCTCTTTAAATCCGCAATTTCACCGAGAGCCACGCCGGTACAGAGCTCAAACCCCAGAATAATCAGTGCGTCATCCCAACTCATTATCTTCCCCAACATTTGATCAGCATCTTCGTTAAGAGCCACCATATTCCCTTCCGTTTTCCCCATCTTCTTTCCAGAAGAGTCCGTGAGCAATTTAGTCGCTAAAACAAACTTTTCTTTATTTTTAATTTTTTTCATGAGGTCACGCCCAACAAGCATGTTGAACACCTGATCATTCCCGCCAACTTCCCCATCAACATCCATTGCTACCGAATCATACCCTTGAAGAACGGGGTACATAAACTCGTGTAAGAATAAATCCTTGTCATCTGCTATTCTCTTCTGGAACATGTCTCGTTTGATTGTTTGCGCGTAGGTAATCATGGAAAACAATTTTGACAAATCCGACATCGACATTTTCGCAAGCCATTTTGAGTTGTATTTGAGAACCGCCTTGTTTGCGCCATGAAAATCTAGTAGGTGCGCCGCCTGTTGTTTATAGAGTCTCGCGTTTTGAATAACTTCTTTTGTGCTTAGAGAAACACGTGCCGCTGTCTTGTCGGTCGGATCACCTATCGTTGCAGTAAAATCTCCAATCAAAAGAATTACTTCGTGTCCGAGTGCTTGAAATTGTGAAAGCTTGCGTAACGTAATAGCGTGGCCCAAATGCAGAGTGCTTCCTGTTGGATCAATACCAAGATATACGGTAAGTCTTTCGCCACTTTGCAGTCTCTGTTCAAGGAGTTCCTTTGAGGGATAAACCGATGAGACGCCACGCTCTAACAGCTCACGCACCTTTTCTTTGTCTCTAGATACGGGTTTTTTAAAACCAAACATAGAATTACTTTACCATACTTCCATTTGGTTTTCCTCTCTGCTGAAAAAATATGGTATATTCAAAGTTACCCTCATTATGCACAGAAAAAAGAGACGTCCACATCCTCTCACCCACACCCTCATGCTTGTTGTAGCTCTTGGGTTTGTGTTGAGTGGAATATTTATCCTCTGGATATCAAGCTTCAAAATGCCTGACTTGAGCGGGCTTGAGCAACGCAAAATCAGCCAATCAACAAAAATCTTTGACCGCACCGGACAGGTGCTTCTCTATGACGTACACCAAGATGTCCGCAGGACGATCGTCAGTTTTGATCAAATCAGTCGGAACATCAAAAACGCAGCGGTAGCGATAGAAGATGCTGAATTTTACCAACATAAGGGTATTAAATTATCGTCTTTCATCCGCGCAGTTCTCACTAACATCGGCACCTTTTCTTTCAGCCAAGGAGGATCGACTATCACCCAGCAAGTAGTAAAAAACATCATCCTTACGAAAGAAAAAAGTATCTCAAGAAAATTGAAAGAGTGGGTGCTATCCGTCAAATTAGAGCAGCTGATAAGCAAGGAAGAAATTCTCACTCTATATTTGAATGAGTCTCCTTATGGAGGAAACATGTACGGGATACAAGAAGCATCTCAAAGTTATTTTGGTAAAAATGCAGCAGATGTCACCCTTGCCGAATCTGCGTATCTAGCAGCAATACCTAATGCCCCCACTTATTATTCACCGTACGGAACCCATCTGGATAAATTGGAGGAAAGAAAGAACCTAGTTTTGGCGCGGATGCTAGAAAATAAATTCATAACCCAAGAAGAATACGACACCGCAAAGCAAGAAAAAGTCGCATTCAAACCACAAGCGCAAACTGGGATCTACGCCCCTCATTTTGTGCTATACGTAAAAGAATATCTTGAATCAAAATATGGGCCTCGGGCTATCAGCGATGGGGGCATGAAGGTTATCACTACATTGGATTATCAAATGCAGGAGAAAGCCGAAGAAATCGCCAGACGGCATGCAGAAGAAAATGAAAAAAAATTCAACGCAGAAAATGCTGGTTTAATCGCGATTGATATAAAAACCGGACAGATATTGTCTATGGTTGGCTCGCGCAATTACTTCGACAAAGAAATAGATGGAAATTACAACGTGACGCTCGCAAAACGCCAGCCAGGGTCTTCCTTTAAGCCCTTCGTATATGCAACCGCATTCAAAAAGGGTTACACACCAGAAACAACACTCTTCAATCTGCGAACCGAATTTTCAACTTACTGCAACCCTGATGGAACCCCAATAAACTCGTCTGATGAAGATAAGTGTTATATGCCTGAAAATTATGATGGCAGATACGAAGGCCCGATGACACTTCGAAATGCATTGGCACAGTCGGTAAACATAATTGCTATTAAAGTGCTGTACCTTACAGGCATACGTGACTCTCTCCAAACCGCACGCGATCTTGGCATCACCACACTGGGCGATATAAATCAGTATGGATTAACTCTGGTGCTCGGAGGTGGCGAAGTAACCCTACTTGAAATGACCAGTGCGTATGCGACCTTGGCAAACGGAGGAGTGCGTAATCCTCATACAGCAATTATTGAAATTACCGATCAAAATGGTAATGTGCTTGAAAAATATGATCCCCACCCAACAACGATTCTCCCTAAAAAAGTAACTTTGGAGATATCCGACATATTGTCAGATGAAAAGGCACGCGCTCCTGAATTTGGAAGTCATTCACTTCTCTATTTCCCAGAAAGGGAGGTCGCCGTCAAAACAGGCACAACAAATGACTATCGAGATGCATGGATTGTTGGGTACACTCCTTCTGTCGCGGTTGGTGCGTGGGCAGGAAACAATGACAACAGTTCTATGGAGAAAAAAATTGCAGGGTTTATTATCGCTCCCTTGTGGCATGAATTTATGGACACCGTACTTGCAAGCTCTTCCCCAAACGAACGTTTCGAACGCCCCGAGGAAACTGACATGACAAACCTCAAACCTGTACTACGAGGTCTTTGGCAGGGGAATATCGCTTACACAATCGATCGTATGTCCGGTAAACTTGCTACCTCTTTCACCCCACCGGAAACTCGAGTGGAGAAAGTGGTACAAGATGTACACTCAATACTATATTGGGTAGACAAAAATAACCCTCTGGGTCCGTCACCAGAACATCCAGAGAATGATTCTCAATTCCCATACTGGGAATACGCTGTCCAAAAATGGGTTGCACAGCAAAATCTTGTGGCAGAAACCCCTGCGGTTATTCCAACAGCGACCGATGATATCCACACCCCTTCCCTATCTCCCCAACTAAACATAAGTGGGATTGACCAAAACACTTTATACCAAGTAAATTCTTCTCTCTACGTTTCAGTTGTTGGGTTTGGGAAATATCCCCTCACTAAAGTGGATTTCTTCCTCAACGACCAGTTTATCGGATCAAGCAGCCACGCTCCGTTTGGCATTACTTTCACCCCGAACTCCATTGGGCAAGTAAACGACATAAACACCCTGAAGGTTGTTGGGTACGACTCGGTATTTAATAAAAGCGAGGCTGTGGTTGGACTCCGTCTTTTGTTTGAAAACCAATAGTATTTAACGGATATCACTGATCACCTTACTCCCAACCTCTTTGTGTATCAAAGAGAGAAGTTTCTCTTTTTTTAGGAGCAATTCGACTTTTATCGTGGGGTGTACTGAAAAAATCGCCACGGTGTTTTTTATAGTGACCGCCGACATTGATATGGGTATATTAAGCACCTCCGAAGCCAGACGAGAGATCGTTTCTCGTGACGCAACTGATCCTGACAACAGTTTTTTAAACCGCTCTAAAAGTGGATTTATGTCTTTCCACTCCATACTTATTTGTTCATTGGCATCACCAAGTAAGTGAAGGAACTGTCCCCCGCACTCCGAATCACGAGTGGTTTGTGTGGTCCGTTAAAATTAAGAGAGACGCTGTCTCCTGAAATAGATTGGAAGCAATCCATAATATACCGATGGTTGAAACTTACTGAAATCTCCTCACCCTTTACCACAGCATCAAGCCGCATGACATTTTTCCCCACATGCCCACTTTCAGAACTCAACTCACATAGTTTTTTATTCGGTGTAATATGAAAAGAAATTTCATGAAAAGTTCCTGAAAAAATATTCGCCAGTTTAAGTGCAGAAACCAAGTCTTGTTTTAAAACAATTCCTTCTGTTGTTGCTCCTTTAGGGATAATCTGCTGATAATCTGGGAAGTTACCTTCAACAACTCTCGAAACCACACAAAAACCACCCCCAAGTAGAACAATTTGGTTTTTATGAATTGAGAGTTCTATTTCCCCACGATATCCCTCAAATATTTTTGTTATATCGGCAACATTTTTAAAAGGGAGTAGGATATTATCAAACAAAACCCCCTTCTTCATTGGAATCTTTTTTTCAGCTAAACGAAAAGAATCTGTGGCAACAAAAACAAGATCTTTATGATCTCCTCGCACCACAACACTAGACAGTTCAGGTTTCATTGAAGATGTCGCTGAACTATACGCAACCAACTGAAGTCCTTTTATTAAATCCGCTCCCAACAACACCACACGAGCTCCTTCTTTTGATATTGGTATTGTTGGAAAATCATCAGTAGGAAGGGTTTTAATGTTTGTTTTTGTGTGTTTGGTTGAAACAACAAAATTAGTGTCTATAAGTTCAAAAACAACATTACTATCTTCAGGAAGTTGTGATAAAACACCTGCAAAAACAACAGCGGGGACTGCCACACGACCCTCAACAGACACACGAACTGGTAATTTTACCACTACCCCTAAATCAAGATTTGTAACACTAACAGAAAGTTCACCACCAATAGCTTCAAGTAAAAAACAATTCAATATCGGAAGATGTTGATTTTTTCCAGCGATACGTTCAATTTTTGAAATCACTCCAGAAATTTTTGTTTTTACACACTCGACTTTCATGTTTTTTATTTAAAAGATTATTACTATGATTATAACTGTTGATATGTGTATAGGTTTTAAAAAACCTTAAAATAAGCCGTTTTTGTGTTATTAAAATTCACGTTAGATTGGGGATAATTTTTTAAAACCCTTTACTGTCTGTGGAGTATTTTTGGATTTTTGTTTATTTTACTCTTATACACACAAACAACTCACATATTATTAACAAGTTATATCATTGCTCGAAGTTGGTTGATCTCTTGGGAAAGGGTTGGGTTGGTTTTTAATTCACCTTTTATTTTTTCACAAGAGTGAATAACTGTGGTGTGGTCTCTACCCCCCAGTTTTTGCCCAATAGAAGGAAAAGAGATATTAAAATCTTCCCGCAGAAGGTACATAATAAGTTGTCGTGGGCGCACAACCTCCTTTCGGCGAGTTTTCTCATACACACTGGCTTCTTCAATGTTGTAGAAATTCGCGACTAGTTTTACCAAATCCTGTGTTGAGATGTTTTTCTTCGGTTTACTTGAATTTTTAAGAAGGTTTTTAATTTCAAGAAGACCCAACTCCCTCCCTTTCAATTGGGCTTGGCAGACAATGGTATTGATAATACCTTCAAGCTCTCTGATGTTTCCATCAAGACTTGTTGCGATGTACTCGATTACCCCTGCTTCTGAATTATAATTTTGTTGTGCGAGTTTTGTTCGGATAATGGCTTGTCGAGACTCATGATCAGGTTGAGGTATGTCAACCAACATTCCGGCAGAAAACCTTGATTTCAAGCGTTCTTCAAGGTTAGGGATAAAGTTAGGGTGTTTATCAGAGGAGAAAACAATTTGTTTATTGTTTTCATAGAGGTTGTTAAACAAATGAAACAACTCTTCTTGAGTTTTTTCTTTATTAGACAAAAACTGTATATCATCCATGATAAACACATCATACCTACGGTACTTTTCTTTGAACTGACTGACTTTCTGTGTTTGTATGGAACTAACCAAATCCGAAGTGAAGCGTTCTGAACTCGTGTAATATACCTTTTTATCTGGGTAAGCATTTTTAATATGATTTCCTACTGACTGGATGAGGTGTGTTTTTCCGTGCCCTGTACCTCCATAGACAAAGAGAGGGTTATATACAGACCCCGGTTTTTTAATAATTGCTTGTGCGGCCGCATGGGCAAGCTCATTAAATGGTCCAATGATCAACGAATCAAATGTATAACGAGGATTGAGATTATCCTCCCTATCTATGTAATATTCTTGCAACGGTAATTCCTTGTTCATTTGAGGAAGTTCGCCCGCAAGAATTCCCTCGGTTCTCCCTGTTTTGACACTTCTTCCATCAGTGGAGATGAGATATTCGATTCCTCGGATATAGTCTCCGAAGTTACGCAGAATTCTTAAAATAGACTTATGGTATTTGTTAGCCAGCCAGTCCTTTACAAAGGTATTAGGGACTCCTATATATACAACGCCGTCTTGTTGTTTGACCACATGAGTGTCTTTGAACCAAGTAGAGAAATTTGCTCTAGAGACACTTAATTCCATTTCAGCTAAGACACCTTCCCACAGTTTTTTGTTTTCTATAATTGGGGGCATAAATTAGTTTTGTTGCACCATTATATACTGCTTGGATAGTTAGCAAACTTGTCTAACAACAATGAATGTGTTCGTAAGTTGTTTATAGTATGTGGATAGTGTTTTTTAGTGGAAAAACAGGATATGGTTGCCAAAGGTTATTTTTTTGCTATACTCCTTTTTATGTCTGTAACCTATCAACCAAAGAAAAGAAAGCGAGCAAGAACCCATGGATTCTTAACTCGAACTAAATCCTCTAACGGAAGGAGAGTTTTGCGTAATCGCCGCAGAGTTGGCCGAGCTAAGCTTGCTTTGTAGGTATGCTTAGGCGCACCAAGCGTCTGGATCGGAGCCGTTTTCAAATAGTACGACGGTCTTCCTTAGTTGTTACTAATAATGGCCTATCTATGAGGTTTTCTCGATCCTCTGCTGGAGGCCGTTTCTCTGTAGTCATTCCAAGTGTTGCAGCCCCCCTAGCTGTTTCCCGTAATACTCTTCGGAGGCGGATATATGAGATCCTACACTCTATACACCCACTCCCCACACTTGAGGGTGTTATATACCTGCGCAAGGAGACACCCACTTCTTACATCAAATTACAGCCTTTGGTAGTGGGTCTTGTCACCGAAGCCATGAAGAGACTCAAACTTGAATAGCATCTCCGAGTACGTTACCATAACCTTATGAACCCAGGGTTTTTTACGACGGTGTTTTCGCAACCCCTATACAATGGGTTAATTTTTTTAATGAACAGTATTCCTGGGCACGATGCTGGGATTGCTATCATTATATTCACCATACTTGTTCGTTTGATTCTCTACCCTCTTTCGCGGCGTTCTATAGAAAGCCAGCTGAAATTGAAGGATGTGCAGGGGGATATTGACCGTATAAAGGCTACGGTTACTGATAAAACTCAACAGGCTGCAAAAATTATGGAGTTTTACCGCACTCAAGGACTCAATCCCCTTTCAGGTTTTTTGTTGATCCTCATACAAATTCCCATCATTTTTGCTCTTTACCACGTCTTTCTAAAGAGCGGCTTGCCCGTGGTTAATGATGGCCTACTGTATACTTTTGTGCACGCTCCGAGTGCAATAAACATGCAGTTTCTAGGTCTTCTTGATATCACCGCGAAGAGTTATCTGTTGGCAGCTCTCACCGCGATCAGCCAATACTTTCAGATACGGTTTTCTATGCCTATACCTAAATCAACCGGAAGTTCAGGAACGCTTAAGGATAATCTCGCTCGGTCAATGAGTATACAAATGAGATATCTCTTTCCCGTCATGGCTTTCTTTATTGTTTACAACCTGTCAGGTATTATTGCCCTCTATTGGACGACAAACAATGTTTTCTCGATAGTGCAGGAGTGGTTCGTGCGAAAACAATTTAAAGCTCGCAGTGGGAAATAATATGGAACATCAGACACACATAAGACAAATTATAGAAACACTACTCAATCGCTTGGGGGTGCCTTTTCAGGAAATTACTGTGATTGAACAAGGAGATCGACTTGCTTTTGTTATTAAGAGTTCTGATTCGAGTATCCTTATAGGAACACGGGGTGCCCACATTTCAGCGATTAATCATTTGGTAAAGCGTATTGTTGGCAAGAAGCTCAATGCAGTCTCAACTGATGCAAATCCTGTCGATTTTTACGTTGATGTAAATGATTATCACGATCGACTGCTTGGTGAGATACGTACCAAAGCGCAGATTCTCGCTGAACGAGCTCGATCATTTAAAACAACTGTTGAGATGGATCCGATGTCTTCTTATGAGAGGATGATCATACACACCTTCTTCGAAGGGGTTCCTGATATTGAAACCCATTCAGAAGGTACTGGAAGCCAGCGCCGCATAGTACTCAAGTACGTTGGAGATATAAGTGCTTCCCTATAACAATTTTTCACTTACAAATCGGACAGACTCAATAACCAGAGGTTTAAATCTTTTTTATTAGTGAAAAGGATGTAGTTTTCTTTTTCACTTAACACTGGTTGAACAATGTCCATTATTTGTTGAGCTATGCTTTGAGGGGTCATAATAATTTTCGTTGTTCCTGTCTTGGTGTCGATTGCCCACAAATTATCAGTAAAAGATATCTGTCCTTGATACCACGAATCAGGGTATGCGCCGCTGGGTACAGAATCGGGTACCGCACAGAATAAAGTAGTGTTCACTTTTTTGCTCCAGACGCATTTTTCTGGGAGTGTGCGCACCCCAAGGTCTGTTGCAGTTCCTTTTTTCACATCAAATAATTTAAGCGCAACACCTGTTCCATTGCTTTCCGAGTAAATAACTAGTGACCCATTGTTGTTGGAGAGACTAGTAAGTCCTTGCACCCCCGAGAGTATTTTTTGCAATCCGCCTGTTGATGGATTGAGGAAAAAAAGGAAACCAGACACTTCAGCAGACGGTCGCGTGTTCAGCGAGATATTTGTCGCGCTTGGCCAAGACACAAGCCATTCATGAGCAGAAGAAGAGAAAGGCTGGTTTTTACTTGTTCCGTTAGGATTGGATCGAATTCCTACCGTCTGTGTTCCATTTCGAGAGAGATAAAAAATTTTGTCTTGCGCCGGTGAAACTGTAAGGTCGCTGATATTATTAGGAAGAAAAGTGCCGTCATCAAGAGTTTGTTCGCTCGATGTCGACGTGTTTGCTTTGAGTCCGGCATAAAACGTTTGTATATCGTCACTCCCCTCTTTCAAGTACCGGACAATAATGCCACGTCCGTTTTGCGTCCAAAAAGCCTCATAGATTTTAGGTATAGTAGTGTTGGAAATTCGGTAAGGCGTTTGTTTTTGAGAAGCTTGTACTTCGTATATATGCCCCGTTGCCCGCTCTATGTAATGTACAAACGTATCCGCATTTTTCTCAAATAGTGTAGCACCAGCGACTGGTACACTTGAGAGCAGGCGCAGTTGTTGGAAAGTTTGAGGGATATTTTGGAATTGGTTTTCTTCCGTAATTCCCGTATTTCCTCCTCCCATACTTGTATTAGACGCATTTTGGCTGATAGGGAGGGATGGGTTATTTATGTCAATAATAGGAGCTGGTTCGTAAGGTGCACCAGCATTTCTGAAGAAAAAATAAAAAATAGCAAGCGCAATCAGTACCAGTGCAACTACTCCCACAATAATAATCAGTGCTCGGTTACGCGTCATATACTGTTGAAGTTAAGATTGGTAAGGCTGTCTCCTCCTATCGTGTACAGTATTAGCCATGCGCATAGGGCAAGCAGAAGCCCTCCGACTGCGTTCTTGATCATTTGCACCGCATCTGATTTTTGGGTGATCACATCACTAAGCATGTATTTTATTCCAGCATACGCAATTCGCATAACTGCAAGACCTGCGGCGATTCCGATTGCAAGTTTGAACAGTTGTGTCATGTAATTTCCAACATTGACACTTGTTGCTCCTGAAGGATTAACATTGGCGATAGGAGCAAGCGGGACATAATTTACATCTTCTGCCTGTGCCGGTGGCACGGTGGTTACAAAAGAAAATGTGCAACAGAGGGCTACAATATAAACTGCGGTTACGTATTTCATTGTTCAGGTTGAGTGATGTTTATATTGAAACCATTGCCCGCACTTTCGAAGGAGCTTGATGGGTTAGTGATTGATATAAAAGCAGTTGCGGTCCCACTTTGTCCTGTTGTATTTCGCAGAGTGATATAGGAACTTGAAAGTCCCTCAATATCTCTTCCATTCACATTCCAACTGAAGCCCAATTTTTGGCGCATGCCGCTAAAAAAATATGGAAATGCTTCTACTCCTGCCTCGGTACCACGGAGCGTAAAAGTATTTAAGATTGCTTGGTTAAAGAGAATTCCGTATAAAGGACTATTTTCGTAGATTAGGACCAAAGGCTGTGATTGGTCTATTGAGAGTGAGCCTGTAGTGACCGAAAGCCCGTCACGACTCTGTACGGTCACCGATATGGTCGCTGGTGTCCGAAGAATCGGTTCTGTGAGCGAGAGAGAACTTTTGCCGTACCCTGATTTGTTTGACAGTGTTTTGTTATTTAATTTCCATATAAATGAAAGTTGAGACGCGCTTATTGGCTCACCCAACTCATCAAAGATTTCTGGAATAGCAGTTATGGTGAGTGGGTTTGTGCTCGTGTACAGTGCTTTGCCTCGATAAAAAGGAGGCACGCTTGAAGAAGATTCCCAAATGAGGCTGATTGATTGCGGCCGGATCAGTATGGTTTGTTCATAGGTTCTTCCTTCTGGTGTGTGTACGATTGCGGTAACTGTTTGCGAACTTCCCTTGTCGCCGACATGGGTGCGATGAGAGGTTTTTCCTAGCCCACTTTCTGATAGCTCGCCGTCTTCGAGCCATCCAATATCTGATACATCGATTTCAACAGATGTGCTCCGTACCTCAACGGTAACATCTGAATTTGGGCGAGGGTACGCTGGTATGGTGATTAGTATCAAAGGGTTAGCATTTCCACCCAAGAGTTGTGCGTGAGCGCTGGTACTGCTCACTGAACACAGTGCGGTGAGCACCAGAACAAGTAGAGTTTTACCCACTAAGTGTTTCAAAACCATTGTTTCTATTTTACCATAGCCATCCGTGTTTACTTATGCACTATCCACCTCTTCTTCTTGCTCCTCCTTTCTAGGAGCATTTCCACGGATCACCTCTACATCCTCGACTTTTTGTTTACCCTTTTCGTACAATTTCTCCTTTGCATAGTTGCGTAAGCGCTCTGTTTTTGTAGGTTCTTCTCCAGTGAGTCTGGGCGGTGGAATGACCGGAGGTCTTCGTGTATCATTGATTTTTGGCGGTGGAATTACCGGCGGTTTTCCTCCGGTGTTTATTTTCGGGGGCACGCGCTGACCCTGCGGTATCGGAGGAGGTTGTACCTCCGCCCTTCTTGGCAGATTGTACCCACGTGCTGCCTGTGGATTTACAACGCCCTGCGCGATATATTCACGCGCTTGATCGGGGGTAAAGCCAGCGTCTTTCCACATTCGCCCCATAGTTGCCCGAGCCTTTTCGGATTGAACAATTCGAGAATTACCTGATGACATCAGAGCGGTGTGCCACTCGTTCGCATTTTCCTCTGTTTCAAAACCCGCCGCCTGCCAGTTTTTACTTTTGGGGATATTTACTTTTGGTTGAGATCGAGAAAAGCCGGAAGCTGTTTGGGGGCTGGGGCCACCCTTTCTGACAACCATCGCTCCTGACGGTGGTTTTTTGCTTCCCTTGAATGCTCCTCCTGCTGCCGCTCCAGCGATGCCAGTTGCAAGCAATCCAACCTTTGCCAGTTTGTTTCCTTCTTCCGCTTTGACCGAGAGCATAATGAAGATAACATCAGCTGTCCAAAATGGAGCGATATCAATAACGGGAATCATCTCACCGACGATAGTGCCGAGAATACTTACGGTTCTACCTACAGTTAATTTAATATGCGTGACGGCGCAGTACATAAAAAGTGCTGGGCCAACAATGAGATCAATAAATCGATTAATGACTATGCCAACTCCCACAAGGAGATCAAGTCCTATTTGCACAAGATCAATAGTAATTGCAATTGCAATCAAGAAGAACCATTCAATGTTGCTTCTTTTGTGAACTTCTCCTTCCATGGTTGATTAATTGAGAGGAGTACCGCTATCTCCTCCTTGTGCAAGAAACTCTTTTTTTGCTTTTTTAATTGCCAAGAGTTGTGAAGGATCAGAGGTGATGATTTGATCTTCGGTGTATGATGCGATTATTTTTATGGCTACATGTTTGAGTCCAACAAAGAAGATTCCCTCTCCGACATCCGATTCAAGCAGAAGGTATTTTTCTTCGTCGGTAAGACTAAACACTTCTTTGATGCGTTCAATAGAGGTCGGTGATTGTTTCAGGAGCATCTGAATTGATGAGTTGGTGAGTATCGGGAGGCCGTAGGGGGATCGGAGGAAATCATCAACATCTTGAGTGATAGTGGCAAGTCCCAAAAAATATTTGCGCCCACGTTTCGCAAGCGACAAAAGAAACGAAGCAGTGTCTTCTGATTTCATCATCCACCATGCTTCGTCGATGACGAGGAGGCGCTTGCGGAGATTCTGTCTAATTGCATTCCAAATAAAGTGCATGACAATGTACATGGCGACTGGTTTAAGTTCGTCTTCCATATCTCGCACGGAGAATACAATAAACCGATCATTGATATTGACGTTTGACGGTTGGTTGATGAAACCTGACCACGTACCCTTGGTGTACTTCGAAAGTTTCTGCACGAGTGATGTGCTACCGTCCATACCGGAAAGTACCATTTCAAAATCTGACATCAATGGCGCGGACATTTTTGAGAAATCACTGTCAGGAGTAATATCTTTCAGGGCGTATGTTTCGGTAATCGCGCGATCAATCAGCGCATCTTCTTCAGGCGAAAGCCCGCCGAGCATGATTCGAAACAGGCCGACAAGGTTGATTATGTTTGATCGAAGTACGTCTGCCGCCGATTCCCCTTCCCGTGTGGGTGGAAGATCGAAGGGATTTATGTGATGTTCTGAATTGAGCGAAATATTGAAATATTTCCCGCCGGTAACTTCCGCAAGGTGTTCATACTCGCGTTCGGGATCGATGACAATCACATCAGCATCAAACATAAGTGTGCGTAAGATTTCAAGTTTGGTTGCGTACGATTTTCCTGATCCGGATTTCGCGAATGTGATTGAGTTGTAGTTCTCAAGTGAAAATCGATCGAACAGCACGAGAGAGGCGTTATGTCGATTGATACCATACAATATTCCTTTGTCTGACGTGAGGTCGAACGATACAAAAGGGAAAATACTTGATAGCGGAGACGTGTTGAGTTTGTTGTGTACCAGCAGTTGGTCGTCCCCCAAGGGCACCGTGCTTATAAAACCTTGTTCTTGCTGAAAGAGCGCGGGTTTTAGATACACTAGGCGTGCGTCGAGCATGGTTTTTATTTCGGTTTCCAATTTGGTCAATTCCTCCTCGGTACTTCCATACAGAGTGACATACAATCCGACTTCAAATAGTTTTTCCTGCGCTTGCTGGAGCGAATCTCGCAACTGTTCCAGATCTTGGTAAGCCGTGTCGAGTTTGGGATCGCGCACCAACCCCTTGTCTTCGCGCATGGAGATTTGGCTTTGTACCTCGGCCACCTTCTTTTGGAATGTTCGGAGAATTGTCGAAGTGTCTATCGGATGTACGTGGATAGCGATGTCAAATACTTTGTCGAGGTTGATGACCGGTGAGAACCAGTTGTCATTGAGATAACGCGGATAGGAAACCACAAAGAATGTTCGTGCTATTTTCTCCCCCAAGTTTAGCTGACGAGGACTGATTTTGAGTGCCCCCGGAGCGATAATATCTTTGAGTTCAAGCGAAGCTGCCTCATAGATTTCCCCAGGGAGAATCGACGGTAGTGCCTGCTCTTTCTTTTTTAAAAAGTCAAAAATGCCCATAAATTTTTATGAAGTCGGTATTCGCTGTTGTGCCTCTCCGGGGTTGAAAAGTCTGTAAAAGAGTTCGATAAGTTCTTCTGATCCGAGCCGAGCGGTTTTAAGACCGCATCGGACTAACCCTTGTTCTACTACCGCAAGACGTTGTTGCAATTGTTCTTTGTGTTCCTCGAATTCATCAACTTCCCCTTTGGTTTTTTTAGATGTATCAGATTTTCTTACAAACCCGCTGATTGTTTCCAGAGGGTTTTTCTTGAGCGAAACCATGGTTGCACCATACGGGACAGTTATGAAGAATGTCTTCGTCATAATATTTGTATTGTCTGTAAAGGTTTTGATGAACTCTATATACTCTCGAGTTTGTATTTTCATAAGCTCGCTCTGTTGCTTCTGGTACCGTTCCTCAAGGAGAGAAAGGTAAGGTTTTATATCCATCTTTCGGGACTGCATGGAAATTTCGACAGAAAAGTCTAGGGAGTTTAGGAAATTTTGGAATTGAGCCACGATAGCCGTCTGGCTTTCTTCCGATTGGAGAGCAAAATTAATAGAGGAAACCATCAGAACCGCTCGGAGTGAATTATCCTGCAGGACCAATACGCCGTCTCGAACTTCTTTAACGGGGACAAACTCCTGTGATGATTTTGAAGATGCTGCCATAGGGAAAAAGCGAAAAGCGATTAGCGATTAGGTAATTTACGCAAGATTGCATTCAACATGCGTGATACTTCAGAAAGCAATTCACTCACTTCATTATAACGTGTATCGGTTATAAGCGTTAATCGCTGGCTAATTTCTAGTTGAGTTTCGAGTTCTGAACTAGATCCGCGGGCGATTCTCAAGAAATAGGCAAAATCTCCTCGAGTTTCTCGCGACCATCCCTCCGCGATATTAGATGGTATAGAAATTGCCGCTCGTCTCATCTGGCTAGTCAGTCCGTATATTTCATCCTTAGGGAAGTTTTTGGTGAGTGTATACACATGTTCAACAATTGTCACTGATTTCTGCCATACGATTAACTCCTTGTATGTCTTTAGTTTCGGCACATTTTTCAGTATTTTTGCTCTCTAATCGCTTTTCGCTATTCGCTAACTCCATCTTTCTTCACTCCCAAACTCCACTGAATATCTTTTAGTTTGCTTCCTTCGAGCGTAGGGATTTTTATTTGTTCGTATTGCCGAGCGAGCGGTGCTTTTCCGGTTACTTGTTTATCTGTTCTGTGCCACAAATAGAGACGTGTGCCGATAATGTATCTGAAGAAAGCTTCCACCATTTGCACGAACGGTTTGTTGTTTATTCGGTAAAAGGCGAGCGCAAGGGAAAGTGCGGCGACAGGGATAACCGCTATGATCGCGAGAAATCTCGGCAGTGTATATAAGAGCAGAAAGCAGATACCTGTTCCGCCGGCGATATATACGAATTGCTTAAAGGTAAATGGTCCAAATACCTTATCTTCTATCTCAATAAATTGTGGGACTTGAAAGCGCATAACGTAGCGACAAGTGAAAAGCGATTAGCGAATAGTACTACCAAGTGTAACAACTAACTTTTCTGCTCGCTAGTCGCTCTTCGCTTCCCCCTACTCTGTGGGTTCTCTATACGGATCCGCGTTGTACACCGGCGAGTTATTGGTACGGTCGCGTGGAATACTCGATGGATCTTCAATGCCACGCAAGATATCTTCGCGACTCAGTTGCTCCTCGGGCTCTTCGGCGGGTTCTTGTCTCGGTGCACGTGGTGGCGGAGGGACTGGAAGTCTTGGGCTTTGGGTAAAGGGTGTAGAAGCTGGGGGTTTTGGTGGGACCGGAGGCTTCTCTTCTTTTAGTTGCTCTTCCCTAAATTCATTATTCGTTATTCCAGATTCTCTGTCTCTTGGAGTTGGAGGTATAAACGCTGGTCTTGGACGGGAAGTTCCAGTATGCCGTACGGATTCCATATCACGTTCCATAGTACGCAGAGGTTCAATTTCATTAGCAGAATTTTGAATTTTGAATTTTGAATTTTGCTCTTCCCTAAATTCATTATTCGTTATTCCAGATTCAGTCTCTTTTCCTCCTGCACGTAACGCATCTTGTAACACTGCCGACAGAGGTCGTTTCTGTTCAGCAGATTTTGCCTGCTCTAGTTGTTTTCGTAGCCCAACATCTTCTTCAAGTTCGGTGGCAAGCGAAGGTTTTTGTTGAGGTTGTTTCGGGATAGGAAGTCCATAGAGATTTTGCAGGTCGTCTTTGACCGCGCGGAATATTTTTTCGTTTATCTCTTGCGCAATTGCGGGTGCTTTACTTGCATCTGTCCCAAGTTTTCCACTAAGTGCTCGTATAAAGTCCTTAGGGTTGGTAAATCCACCAAGTACCATAACGATTTCATCGTCCAGTATTCGTGCAGTATCGAGTTCAAGTTTGTACTTCTGTACTATGAGATCAACTGTAGTTTCTAGTTTCTCGTCTTCATCAAGAATCACGTCCTGCAAGGGTTTTGCAAGCAAGTAGAATTTTTCGTCCAGTAATTTTCGTTTTTCAGCATCCATGGTTTTTAAGGATTATTTGTTCCAGTCGGATTTTGACCCGATTGATTTTGTTGTCCTTGCTGGTTTGCTCCACTTTGTCCTCCTCGGTTTACGCGCAGTGGTGGTGTCCCTGATGCTGGCGGAGCCACTCTCGGTCTCCCGGCTGGCGCTGCAGCAGCTCCTCCCCTGCCTCCTGCGCCTCCAGTTGCCGGTGCATCCTCTGCAATTAACTCATCCCACTTAGTTCCTCCGGTTGTTGTTGAACCCGCAAAGAAATCCGTATGCTTAATGGCTTTAACCGCTTCTTTAAACTTTTTCTTGCCTGCTTCCCCCTCATTTTTCCATTTTAACGCGAGTTTGACTCTTTCATTGTTTTCCCACCCATTCCGTCGAGCAATCTCCTCCCAATTTTTCAGGTATTTATCTGCATCGCGATCCCACCACACCTTGGCAAGGAATTCCTTGTTTTGTTCCGTCAAATTATCTTCTGCAATAGCTGTTAGCAGTTGTCCTCCCTGTTCCTCTTTCTTGTCGTTGTCTCGATCTATGAGGAAAGGTACTGAACCAGCTCCGAGTGATGCAAAGTTAATTGCGTCATTTCGCTGATAAGTACGCCCCTTAGTAAGCTCCGAGTCACTCCGTCCCTCGTGGTGTTGCTCAAACAGGTGGCGGGCAATATCTCTTTGTGCAGGGCTTATTGCTTTCAATTTACCCCACAGATCGATGTCTTTTTGGGTATATTCGCTGTGTTTTGAGTGCGCCGCATTTTCAATCGACTCAACCCCAAACTGGCGCACTTTCTTGCGGAGCAGACCGTTTACTTTCATAAAATCGTCGTAGCGCTCTTCAAGCGTACGTAGTTTTCCGTTAGCATCAGTGAGGGATACCCCATATTCGATGGCTAACGCATCAAGCAACATTCGATCCTTGTAATCGCGCAATTGTCCCCCATCACGTCCGTTGCGTTGTTTGAAGGTAATGTCGTCGCTTTTACGCAAAGGATCTAACTGGGACCAATTTAAGATAGGTGCCAGCTCATTTATAGCGTCTGGATCGACACGGTTTAACTGCCCAAGTTCTTTTGGATTTTTGGCACGTATAAATTCGAACGCAGGATCAAATGCTTTTTCTTCTTTTGCTGACCACGAAATACCTCTTGATTTCATTTCGGCAAGTAAGGTTTCTTCTGCTGGTGACAGTCTTTCTTCAACAGGAAGATCTGCGAGTGCCTTCCCTTCCGCAAGCTTTGCATCCAATAAGTCTTTTTTCTTGAATAGCTTCAGTCCGTCCGCCTCGAAATAAGTGTCTTTTAACTCGGGATGTTGTTGAAGCATAATAGTGGCAAGCGTTTGAGCTCTGACTTTGTCCCGAACAAGCTGCATAGGCTTGAGACGTAGGCGAGCGAGCTCGTCTTTATCCTTTTGTACCTTATCCGATGCCATAAGCGCTTGGAAGTGTGTGTCGGGAAGTATGCCGATAGGCAGTTTCCTTAGGAATCTCATATCAGTGTGGGCAAGTGTTTGGGGGGCCAATCGGATAGCCAAGTCTTCTAGCACATGTGGATTGGCGGCGTCTCCTTTTTCGGCTTCATGCATGAACTTTTGCAGACGCTCGGCCTCTACTTGACCGGTTTGGCGGACCTTATCCTTTTCCTTCATTTGCCATGCGGACATTGTTCCGCCAAACTTTGCATCTGCAAGGGGTTGTGTAGTAAATTCACGAATCTTTGATCCCACCACGCTATTCCAGAATGGCGATTCATGAGCAGCTTCCTCTGTATATCGAGCTGCACGTCCAATGGTGTGACGTCCGACAACTCCTTGACCTTGTCGAACCTTTTCACGTGCCCACTTAGCTGCATTTTCAGACCATTTGTGCACCATCTCTCCCCCGTGAAGTCCGAGTTGCTTGGCAATAATGATGGTCATTGAGAGGAGAACGATAATGAAGATGTACCCCAAGAGATTTCCCATATCTGATTCAAGCCCCCCCAGTCCGCCAGCAAGTGTGCCGCTTCGATTTAATCCTCTGATGGCGGTGAGAATTACATACAGCATGGCAAAATAGATTGGTGCCCAAATAAGGTTTGCCATTAACGTGCTCCACCATTTTTCCCATTGTCCTTTGGCTTGTGGCAATATGCGTGCGACAAATGCCAGAGGAGCGAGCATCATCAAAAACATAAGTACAATAATACGGATGATCAACAATAAACCGGCAGTTGCAAACACAAATGCAACAATGAGCATCAATACAGCTCCGAGTAGAACTCGTGCAAGTTCCGTGTACGGTGCATCAGGAGTTCCTCCTGCCGCCCGAAGGAACTGATTCCATCCCTCGGTGAGATTTGTTTGTGATGTTGCGGCTGCTTGTTTGAAAGCGTCTGGATCGTAGAATGTTGCGATACCGAGCGCATCTATTAGTATCAGTGTCGGACCGTGAGAAAGCTGGCCTCCTAACTCTTGTCCAAAAAGCTTCACGGTGGTTTCTTGCGAGGCTCGAGCTATTCCCCCTACTGGTTGGACAGCGTTCATTTTATTGTAATACATCAGTGCAACGATGTTTGAACCGTCTACCATTGCTTTGGTGAGAAAGAGTGAGAAGTTGATGAGGAGTGCTGTAATGATCACGTCAACAAGCATTTGTCGTGTGTTTGTTTCAGTGTTCAAAATGGTGGCGATGGCGATGTAGAGAAGGATGAATATGAATACCATGTTTGCAAGATCTCGGAACAGTGCCCATCCTATATCAACCATGGGAACAACCCGAAGCACTTCGCTCATGTTGGCAGTCAAAAACATTGCACCCTCCATAATGGCCGCAGAAATGCGGACCACGAGCGACATAATAGTGAGGACAATAATCCCCAGAACTTTAGTGAAAAATGTTTGCAGGGCGTTTAGAGGACTTGTGAGTGTTGAGATGGCGTCATACACCTTGCTTAACATAGAGGCATTCTCGCCAACTTCAGATGCGCCTGCCCCCACTGCTCCTGCAACAGCTTGAGTTAAAGCGGGGCTGAATCCAGTAAATGCTTGTGCGGTCCCTACTTCCAGATGTGGTGCAACGGTAGAAACAAGTGCAAGTAACAACACGACAACCACGGCATTTCGCAAGGTAATCTTGGATCGCAAGGTGTTTATTTTGTAGAAGAATCTTTTCATGGTTATGGAGTTGTTGGCGATGCGATAACTCGCACTGTACCAGTCACGGTTTCGCTCGTTTGATTGTCAGAGGCAGGTGATGTCGCGGTGTATGAGAATTGATAGGTACCCGGAAGAAGTGTGTAGGTACCTGTGGCCGTATTGGTTGGTTGTACCACTGTTTGAGTGGCGGTGTCCGTGATAACCACGTGGATATTATCTTGATCAATCGGTACTGCAGGATTGCTATAGAGCGGATAGTATTGAGCGGTAATCCACGCTGCTTGTGTCGGGTCGAAGTCTGTTGCTTGTACTTGCGTCAATGATGTTGGAACTTTACTTGCATTAATTTCAGGGAGGAGATGGCGGAAGACGCGGACTTCTGAAAGACTTAAGCCCGGTCTGTCTGCACCCGTTTGTCGGTTAGATTCAATTTGGATCTTGGTAATAGGTATCTTGCGTAGGGCCTCCGGCAACTCTTCTTGAATGAGTGCTCCTGTGTAGGTGAGCTTTTTTTCAAAACGTCCCGCTGAAGCATTCCAAATCCAACTCCCAATAGTTGTTTGTCCAGCAGTGTTTTGAGGGTAGAGTGCGAGAAATGGTCCTATAGGAGGTGCGTTGTTCCCGCCTCCTGCTGGCGGCCATCCCGCAAGTCCATATTTTCCACTATTAACTTGCACTTCAACTTTATCAAGTTTGGTTGCTGCTGGGATAGTGACATTCCACCAGTAAGGAGTGCCGGTGCATCCATTAGCGAGCGACGCAGTGGTACCCGAACCATCAAGCGCTTGGTCAGCTGAACCTATAAATAGTCCGGTGGTACCTGGGAAGTCGTCAGTACAGATTTGGTCAGCAGTTGCATTCCGGAGATCGAGTCGAGGTTGTTGTGTCCCCACAATCGCAAATCCACCACCGGTGGGGATATTTGCTTGCGCTCTCGCATTCTCTTCCTCGTACAGCACGTCAAATTCGTTTCTTATTGCAGTATTTACCGCATTGTTTGCGTTGTTCCATTCAGTTGTATCTACATCTTCGTCTACCTGCTGACCGTTGCCGTTCGTGGTTCGTTTAGTTACTTTCCCGTCTGCCTTAACAGATGCTGCGGGGTTTTTGTCAACCTTTATTTGATTGGTATACGCACTGTTGCCTCCTTTTGAGAGACCTGCGAGCCCTCCCGTAGCTACTTTATTGAATAGTTGTGTCACTATCGCACCGATAATTTCACTGATCTCGTCGGCTGTCACCAAGGAATCGCCACTAAGTCCGAGTTGATTAGTAAGCGTATCTTTTATAAATGATCCGGGGGTAACGATTGCATACTGTAAACATGCTCCCGTTTCCTCACTCTCTAACGTACATTCACCCTGCGATTGGAATCCCTGTCCCCAGTCAGCAGTTGTCTTATTAAGAAACTGTGTGCCTCCTATCGCTGCATCCATTTCAAGTTCTGCTTGGATTGTTGCGCCATAAATATTGTTTGAGGGTATTTGGGTAATGGAAAGCCACTGGTCCCAACTGGTTATTTTCCCTTTGTTATTGCCTGCGTAAAAACCCGACAAATTATCCCTAATGTCATCTATGCCGCAGGAAGAGTTCTTTCTGTTAAGTGATCCCGAAGTATTTTTATTATAGCGATTGCTTAACGTAACTTTTATCTGCGCTTCAAACGGTTTTAAAGGATCGCAGAGAAAACCAAGTGGAGAGTCGTGTAAAATATTTCCCGCAGTCGCTTCAATTGCACCCAAAAAGAATCCCGCAGGATCACTGATAAATGCTGGATCGCCATTTCCTCCGCCATTGATCCAGTTAACGAGTTCCGAGGTCATTTGTTCAATGATTATTTTTGCCGCATACCACGCAAGACCGTCGAGAACGGATTCTTTCAGCTCTTCATAATAGGTCGCCGCGCTTGTGATGCTCTGAAATACTGTGTTGAGCCAGTCTCCAGTAGGAACGAGTCCTTGCGCCTCGGCCGTTTTTGGAGACAACAGGAAATTAACGGGCGCTGCGAGCAAACACATAAGCGCCACGACGACTAAAATCCGCAACTTTTTTGGGACAAAGAAGTTCACCGTATGTTTCACTGGTTATTATACCTCAAGCACCAACGCACTACTATGTGATTTACTCACACCACCGATAATTTTTTATCTAATCAATGAAAGGAGCGTGGTGTGAGGGGAAAGGGGTCGGGGAAACGGGAGTTTCCCCGTGGAGGAGAGCAAAGAGTCCGCCAATGTACGGACGAGTGTTGAGAACCGAGAGGTTCTCAAATAAACCCCACTGCCGGACCTTATTTATTGGTTTTAGATATATCAGGGGGTTTACTAGGGTGCTGTGAATTTCGTCTGACTTGCCTTGAAGTAGGCAAACAAGGCGTTCATGTTGTTTGCGATGCGTAGTGCGGTGGGTTGATATTGTTTGAGTGCTGAAAGAGAAATAAGTGGATCCGTATATAAATTACTCATAGCGCTCACTGTTTCCCCCATCAGAGCCATATCGTTTGTAATATCTGTGTGGATGGCTAGTGCTCCGGTCGGTACGGGCATGGCGAGAAGCTGTTTTACTGCGGTACGGTAGCGGTTTGCGGTGGTAGTAAGCGAGATGATTCCTGTCGCAGAGTTGTTTTCAAGTGACGTTTGCAAGACCGAAAGCTCATTTTCTGTGCTTGAGAGATTGAGTGTGGTGATGGTTGTGCTAATGTCCTTTGCGTAGTTTTGTATGGACGAGTAGTTTTCTGTAACGGTGGTGAAATCTTTTGTGGCGTATGTCTTTGCAGTAATCGGGAACTGATTTTTCTCTACCAATTCTTGCAGAGCATTTATTTGAGTCTCTTCGTCCGCGCTACTCTGCTTTAATTTAGTGTAGGTCAAGAGGATATCGTTGGTAAGTTTTTGAGTAGCAGTTGGGCCCTGTGTATCGGGCACAGTTTCTGACCGTACTTGTGTATCTTGCGGCCCTTTTACTAGCGGATCGCGGTTGGTGTTTACTTCTTCACCATCCGATGTCCCGTCGCCGTCTGTGTCAGGATTATTGCTATCAGTTTTCCATAGCGCTTCTTCCCAATTAGGGAGACCATCGCTGTCTGAATCTTGTGTGAGATTGTTTTGTGGTCCGTTGCCTGCATTTACACTTAGTTGATCAGTATCTGATGAATAGCTAATAGGTCGTCCAAGATATGACACTAAAAAGTATCCAAGTACGAGTACTACCAATGCCGCAACAAGAAAAATAAGTGTTTTTTTCTTCGAGGGTGTCATGGGGATAGTATAGCAAGATTTTTGTCATTGGGTCTTGTGGTATGTTAAAATAAACTCAATGAAACGTTTATTCTCCACTTGTTTGATAGCAATATGTCTCTCAGCTTCTGTGGCGTCTGCAGATACAGTATCTCTCACGAGAGATTTAAAACTTGGTGATCGAGGTTCTGATGTGACCGCACTACAGAAACTGCTTAATGTTGATTCTGATACGAGGATTGGCGTTTCAGGTGCAGGATCACCCGGATTTGAGAGTGACTATTTTGGGAGCTTGACCAAAGCGGCGGTGGTTAAGTTTCAGTATAAGTATCGGACGGAAGTTCTCTACCCCGCGGGCCTTTTCGCGCCTACCGGATATGTTGGTGCGATGACGCGAGCCAAATTGACCAGACTCGCTATGGGGCCGGTGCAGCAAGAGACTTCTTCAATACCGGCAAAAAAAGTGAGTACCAATCCAGTTGTCTACTCGGTTTCTCCTACACGTGCACAGCGTGGAGAGACAATTACCATCACGGGTGCTAATTTCTCATCAAGCGGAAATACCGTAATACTTGGAGATGGGCCAATAACACAGGAGTTTAACAACCTCCCTTCCATTGACGGAAAAACTATAACGTTTGTCTATACACCCCCTATAGTTCAGACTATGACTGCTTCAGAGATCCGTGTGTTGCCGAACAACCTAGGATTAGAAGCAGAAGCTCAAATAAAAGCAAAGGGGCTCACCTTAGAAGATGTGGTTACTCCATATAAAGGGATCAGGAACGAAGGAGAGTTTCGAGATATACTCGCCAACAACAAAAGTCTTACGGATGATTCTCTGTATCACTTCTTCTGGGTAACGGTAAAAAATGCGAATGGAACCGGATCGTCACAGACTGCGCTTTTGCATGGTACGCGGAAGTTTCCTTTCGATACTGCAGTGAACCCCTCTGCCCCGCTGTTCTCGTCATGGGGAAGTCACGTAGTGTCTTTATTGGAGGGGATTGTTCCAGTTGCCAATGCACAGATGTCGAGTGGGGGTTTTTACACATTGGCAATGGTGTGCACCTGTAGTGGCGCAATGGTGACTTTCAATACACCAGTTGGGTTCATGGTATGGCAACCGGGGATGCTACCGGCAGCAAATTCTTGTCGTGGTGCGGGAGGTTGGTTGGGGCAATACATTACCAGTGCAGGCACTTGCATGATGTACGCGGGCATAACCTGCATTTCTCTGACTTTCAACCTTCCTATTGCTCCTCTCTTTGGCTGCAGTACGTAATCTCTGAATTCTTTAGAGCACTTGCGCGAGCTGTTTCCACTTGGAGACAGGGAGTTCTTCTGCCCGCACATTTTCAGACAACGAAAGTTTTTTGAATATCTCCGTTACTGATTCTTTTGGCGCGATTGCAGACAGATTATTAAGTAATTTTTTTCTTTTTTGAGCAAATCCTGCGCGCAACACGGCGAAGAAATGATTCGCATCAATATGCTTGAACGAATCTTTGGTGATATTTTCTATTAACAGCACAGCCGAATCTACCCGTGGTTTCGGAGAGAACATTTCTCTTGGGACTTTCTCAATATATTTTGGCGTGCCGAACACTTTGACCGCGATCGAAAGCATGCTTTCTTTTCCATCGCGTGCCATGATGCGATCTACGACTTCCCTCTGTAGAAGGAGTACCATCCGCGATGGTGGTGTTTGATGCGACAAAAAATATCGTAGGAAGTGGCCAGTAAGATAATACGGAATATTGGCAATAACTTTATATCCGCCTGCCTGTAGTTCTTCGCTTGCGGGATCAAATTCCATCACGTCTCCCTCGATAAGTTTGAGTGCGCCAGCCGCGATTTCATTTTTGAATTTTAACTGATTGAATAATATCAAGCGGGGATCTTTTTCAATTGCAATCACTTGGCGCGTGCAGGCAAGAAGTCCCTCGGTCAAGATTCCCTTCCCAGGGCCCGCCTCTACAATAATGTCATGCGAGTCAATTTTGCCCGCCTCCACCATAAGGTCAATAACCCACTTTGATTTGAGGAAGTTCTGACCGAGGCTTTTTTGCGCATACAGTGCCATATCCGTAAGCATACTTATTTTCCGGCCGGTGGAAAGTACCCACTTTCTTAGTCGAAGAAAATCGTTTTGGGCGACTGGCTTGGCGGAGTCTCATTTTGCCACGCGGTTTCCTCGATATCGGAGAGAAATTCAGACGGGAGGTTGGTATGTCGATTTCCGAAAGTAGTTCTTATGTTTGCGTAGGTAAGAAATACTTTGGTGCGCGCGCGAGTGATAGCGACATAAAAAAGTCGGCGCTCTTCCTCGGCTTCTTCAGGTGTTTGCGACTCTATCATACGCAGGTGCGGGAAGAGATCTTGTTCGAGTCCAGTGATGAATACAGAATTGAATTCAAGACCTTTGGCGGCATGCACGGTCATCAGGCGCACCGCTTCCCGATTCTCCGAAAGTTCGTCTTGCTCACTTGCAAGTGAGACGTCGGCGAGCAACTTTTCAATTCCTTCCTGCGGAGAAAGTTGATCATACGAAGTGGCCACAGTGGCGAGTTCTCGTATGTTTTCAAGTCGTTCGACATCTTCTTCATGTTTGCTTGCAAAAAGGGTCTCCAGTCCCGATTCTCTGATCACAAATTTTATCGTTTCGGATGGCTTTTTTGAAAGTGCCACAACTTTGATGCGTTCAAGTAAATTTCGAAAGTCAGCAATTTTTTTATGCATCCCTGCCGGCAGATCGGCTTCTTTTCCTGCAAGGATTTTCAGGATGGTGAGTTTGCCAATTCCACGCGCCGGCACATTGATAATTCTCCTTAAATCCCCGCTGCTGTCAGGATTGAGTGCGAGTCGAATGAATGCAAGCACATCTTTTACTTCTTTGCGTTCAAAGAATCGAGTTCCGAGGACTTGGTACGGGATATTGTGTTCTAGAAACGCTTGTTCAAGAACACGTGATTGAAAATTAGCCCGATATAGCACCGCGATCGACCCTGCGGACACTCCCCGATTGATGAGCTCCCGCGATTTTTCAGCGACAAATAGAGCTTCGTCATTTTCGTCATACGCGGCATATACACCGATCGGCTCTCCTTGAGGATTTTGTGTGCGCAGTGTCTTGTCGTATCGGATCGTATTCTTTTTTATGACTGCATTTGCCGCTTCGATAATGGTTTTTGTCGAACGATAGTTGTCTTCAAGGAGTACTACTGTTGTCCCCGGATATGATTTCTCAAATTTGAGAAGATTTTGTATGTATGCTCCGCGCCACGTGTAAATTGTTTGATCAACATCGCCCACCACAAACAAATTTTTATGTTCACGTGCAAGCAGCTCGATGAGGGCATACTGTGCACGGTTGGTATCCTGATATTCATCCACATGGATGAATTTCCATTGTTTCTGGTAGTGCGCGAGTATTTCAGGATGCCGTTCAAGCAACACTACTGCTTTTTGTAGTATGTCATCAAAATCAAGTGCCTGATCTTTTGCCAACAGCGCGTCGTATCGTTCCCAAATACGTGCAATCAAGACTGGCCCTCTATCTCCCTGCCCATTCCCCTTGAGTTTTTCCGGAGTAGAGAGGTTTCCCTTCTCGCGCGAAATAGCTGATAACATTCGCGCCGGATCAAACTGTTTGGGGTCAATGCCCATCTCTTCCATCGCGTGTTTGATAGTTTGCCGAGAATCACCTCGGTTATAAATGGAGAAGTGTCTCTTTATGCTCAAGAGTTCTCCATGCTTACGCAGGAGTTCCGCGCAGAGCGCATGAAAAGTTCCCACCCATGGCTCCTCGCGATCGCGGCTCGCGATCGGATGCGTGAGAAGTGCATGTCGGACACGTTCTCGCATCTCTTTGGCTGCTTTGTTTGTAAATGTAATGGCGAGTATCTCCTTTGGAGAAGCCCCTTTTGTTATCAAATGGATGATACGGGCAATAATAGTGCGTGTTTTTCCTGCCCCAGCTCCTGCCAAGACCAAAACCGGACCCGTGGCTTTGACTGCTTGCTCCTGTTCGTGGTTTAAATTATCCATGAAGTAACAGAGACTATACCACAACAACCCCTCAATCACTATAATATCTAGTTTATTAGCCATATTTTGACTTTTTTATATCTGTTATACCTAGCTATTTGGGATGCTATCCACACCCTAGTTTCCTGTGCGTTGACTTCAGGTGTGCTGGCAGTATAGTAGGTAAGTTGGTTGTACATACTGTAATGATTATATGGCTCTGTTGAGCCATAATACTGATTTTACCGAATTATTGGCTAACATTAGGCTTATCTTACGACTCTCTAATGACCCAACAGTCCAAAAACGGCTAAAGAAGGGACTGAAGGAGAAAATATCCATATTTCTAGGCGCTTTTGCGTTCCGTTTCATTTTACCTGCTATCTTTCTTTCAACTCCTTTTTTGGCAAACGCAGGGCTCCTCTCTTTCATATCTGATTTGTTTTCTTCCAGTGGTGTTGGCACAGAGACACAGCTTGTTTCGGCATTAAATTCCCAGACTATGCCTTTATTACAAGCCGCAGTGAATGCTAACCCTATACTGGCGCAGGGAGGAGGAGATATCACTATTATTGGAGAGGAAGCTCTTCTACCTGAAACTGGTCCGAGTGGAAGTTTGGCGAATGTAGACTCAAGTGCATCGCACGGGCATATTAGTGTCTATATTGTGCGTTCAGGGGATACACTTTCTGGAATTGCCAAGATGTTTGGCGTGTCAGTCAATACTATTGCGTGGAACAACGATATTCAAAGAGGGGTCATTCGTCCGGGGCAGACCCTTGTTATTTTGCCTATTTCCGGAGTGCAGCATACGGTGAAGAAAGGAGATACCGTTGTAAGTGTGGCTAAGTTTTATAAAGCAGATGTCACTGAAGTTTTGCAATACAACGATTTGTCTGAAGGCGCTGCGCTTGCCGTTGGTTCTGTTATCATCATTCCCGATGGCGAGCTCGCGCCTGTGGCGACTTCTCCCGTTACCTCGAATCTTCGTGGCGCGGGCGGACCGAGCTACCAAGGCTACTATATCCGTCCTATTATCGGTGGAGTGAAGACTCAAGGGTTGCATGGATATAACGGGGTAGATTTGAAAAATTATTCAGGAGCGCCAGTACTTGCGTCTGCGGCAGGTGAAGTGATTGTTGCTCGCGATGGAGGATGGAATGGTGGATATGGAAGCTACGTGGTAATCTCGCATGCCAACGGTACACAGACCCTTTATGGGCACTTAAGCGCAGTATTTGTGTATGTCGGACAGGAAGTGGTGCAAGGTCAAGTAGTTGGGAATCTCGGATCAACGGGCAAATCAACTGGTCCGCATCTCCACTTTGAGATCCGTGGAGCAAAGAATCCGTTCTAAATTTTAAAATAAGTTGCGCCGCCCGAAGAGTCGGGCGGCGCTGTTTTCATTTGGTAGGTGTTGGAACAGCTGTTTCGATCCTGAAGGTTTCCATCACCGGATTATAGATCAATGTTGGCGCACGATTGTCTCGGCACATTTGATCTACCTGTGCCTTGGCCTCTTCCGGATTCTTCGCGGTAACCGTGAGAGAGATGAATCTACCCATGTGTACTTTCGTGACAATTTTCCCAGCTTCAAAGTGTTTCAATGCATTCAGCACAGCTACTGCTGGCGGATCAAGTACCACTCCACGAGGAGTGATGAGGACAGTGACATCAAATTGTTGGTCCATGAGTTCCCTTTCTCCTTGCGGAAGAACGTTGTTGTTTCCCCTGATGCTACTCGATCGAAATCTTTTGTCAAAGGTCGCCGGTTGACCTGCGGATACTGTCGAGTTACTCTTTTGGGAGTTTCCCAACCCAAAATCAGTAACACCTTACCAGAGGAGGTAGCTATGGAGATTGTTCTTCTGTTCACTTTTTTTGTGGCTTTACGCTTTTTGTTTCGGCCGCCGGAAAAGCATGCGGATGTGGATCCGTATGAATGGCTCGAAGTTGTAAGTTTTACAGTTTGGAAATCAGGCGAAGACATTCGAGATGAGATGAGGAAGCTGAAGGGCTGTCCAATCGACAGTTCAAAGATGCTTGCTGCGTTCATGTGGCTTGAGGCAAATCATTTAGTCGAAAAACGACCCAGCAATGAAGAAGTTAAGTCAGAAGAGACAGAAGATTTGCCAGACCAGATAAAGCTGTATGAGTTTCGCCGGCCGTCCAAATGGCGCCCTACTCAACCCGAACCGGTTCAGTCTCCGTACCCCTCTTTGATTCCAGAATTTGCCTGATGTGAAGCAAAGACCTCGCAGTATATGCGAGGTCTCCCCATATATAAAAGTGATATCCGAGCACAGAATGACGAGATTTTTTCACCTTGCTTTCAAGAGGCGTTGAATGAAATTTGCCACTAACCTATTTCTGCAGAATTATCTCTGGCTTGTTGATGTGTTTGGTGAGACCAAAGACTGCCCCGAGTATAATCAAAACACCTAGAAGCTGTACCAATGAAAGCGCACCGCTGATGAACAACCAATTTACCAAGATTGCAGCGATCGGGAAACCCAATTCGGCAATTGTGGCAACGGAAGCTCGAGTATACTCAAGTCCTTGATAATAGATGAACATTGATATTACGCCTGAAGTGATGGCGATTATAAATATAAACAACAGGTCAGTTTTGGTGATGCTTGAGAATTTCGGAAAAGAATTTTGGGCAATATTTAGAAAAATCAAAAAGATAAAAGCAACGATAAAACGGAGCGAGGTCATTACTTTGAAATTGGTTTTATTAAGCACGTATTTGCCGAAAACTGTGGATGCGCCCCAGAAAAAAGCGGCTACTAAAGCAAGCGAGATCCCAATGAGGTTGAAATTAAAAGCTTCATCCGCATATGTTTTCGGAATGAGCGTTGGGAACGAAATTAGGTAAGCACCAAAAATTGCAATCGCCGTCCAAAGCCAGAAGTGTCGGCCGAAACGCTCTTTTAAAAAAACACCAGCAAGACCGATCGCGATAAATGGCTGAAGTTTTTGAAGTAAGATGGCTACTGAAGGATTAAGATAATGAAAAGCTTGGGTAAAAGAAATCGAGGCCAGAGCACTGCCACCGATCGCGATAAAAAGAATCGCTAACCACTCTTTGTAGGTGAGTTTCTTGAGCCCCGAAAGATTAAAAAGTAATATTGGCAAGACGAATAACACATCGACAAAATGTTCAGCTAGCACAATGAAATTACTACTTAATTCTTTGGTGAGATGTAATCGAAAAGGGGCATCGGAAGCCCAAAGCATTGCTGCTAGCAAAACCAAAAACGGAGACCATTTTCTAAGTGTTGCAGAATATTTTTTCATATGTCCCGGTTTCTCTTTGGATTCTCTTGTATCGAAACTTTTGAAATAATCCTGAATATACGAGACATCCTTTGCAATCTGTCTTTTTGCCTCTTGATCATTTTTGAATTCCAATCTTTCCCTGATTTTTTTATGTATCGTCACTTCCGCTTCTTGGTCGTACAAATCACCTGAAAAATCCAAAATGAAAGCTTCTAGTATTCTATCCCCCCTTATATACAAAGCCGATTGGTATGATTTACCGTTAAGTTTAGTGTATCCAGCATAAATTCCGGTTTCGACGGAAATTGCCTCGGAGATTTTAATATTGGCAGTTGGAAATCCGAGCAACCGACCTTTGTTCTCACCTTTGATGACTCGGCCTTTGATAACATCCATAGAATTCAGATTATACAGCAAATCCTCCTATTCGCTGGATGTTTTTCGCTACATGCTAGTCAGTTGCTTCGGTCGGTATGACAGTGCTTCCATCACATGAGATTGTTCGACAGTCTCGCTTCCTTCTAAATCTGCAATTGTTCGGGCTAATTTCATCACGCGGTGATATGCGCGCCCCGAGAGCCCAAGTTTAGCTGCGGACTGATTTAACAGTGTTTGCACCGGTTCGGTGAGTTTAATCAGGGTGTCAATATCGCGCGCTCGCATCTCGCTGTTGGTTTTGTATTGCAAATTGTTTTCGAAAAATCTCTTTTTTTGCAATTCGCGCGCTGTACTGATACGAGTGCGTACCCGTTCACTTTTTTCTCCGCGGGCAGTTTCAGCGGAGAGCGTTGTGTAGGTGATATCCCCTACCTCTACCCACATATCTACGCGATCAATAATCGGTCCAGATATTTTCCTTCGATAGCGAAGCAGATTCGATGGAGTACAGATACATTCTTTGCGTGTGCCATAGTTGCCGCATGGACACGGGTTCATTGCCGCGACTAAAATAAATTGTGCGGGGTATGTTGCGCTCCCCTTAACTCGAGAAATACTGATAATTCGATCTTCAAGCGGCTGGCGGAGTGCTTCAATGACTCGATGTTCAAATTCTGGAAATTCGTCCAAGAAGAGCACTCCTCGATGGGCAAGTGTAATTTCTCCGGGTTTAGGAATACTTCCTCCGCCTGCGACCGAAACATGGGAAGCTGTGTGGTGCGGAGATCGAAACGGCGGCGCAGTCACGAGAGAACCTTTCAGAATACCGGCAACTGAATGAATGGAAGTTACTTCAAGTATTTCATCAAATGAAAGTTGCGGGAGAAGTGTCGCAAATGCGCGCGCGAGCATAGTTTTTCCTGTTCCTGGGGGACCATACATTGCGATGTTGTGTGCGCCAGCAGCTGCAATCTCAAGCCCTCGCTTCGCTGTTTCCTGCCCTTTTATGTCCGAGATATCAACGGCGTGGTCTGGTTCCGCTGGAACTATTTTTGTCTGCGGTTTTTTCTTGAGGGAAATTTTTTTCTCTGCTTTTTCATTTAAATGCGAAACAATTGCGGAAAGCGAAGGTACGGCAAAAATACTTACATCTCCAATCAAGGCTGCTTCCTCGGCATTTGCTTCTGGCACGTATACTTCAGTGAAACCGCTTTCAAGCGCTTGTCGCACTAACGGCAAGATGCCGGTGACCGGTCGTAATCTGCCGTCGAGCGCCAGTTCTCCAAGAAATAATTTCCCCTGCGGATTAAAACGAATATCTTGTGCTGCAAGTAAATAACCAAGCGCAATTGCTAGATCAAAATTTGATCCTTCTTTTTTGATATCTGCTGGTGCAAGCGAGATGACCACTTTCTGATTTTTTGTTTTCGGTGATTTAAAACCCGAATTTTTTATGGCTGATGAGACGCGATCGCGCGCTTCCTCAACCGCTTTGTCTGGTAGCCCGACAATAGAAAAAGCATGCAGTCCCCCTGAGAGGTCGACTTCTACGTCGATCACAGCTGCATCGAGGACTCTCACCTGCGCACTGTGAACTTTTGAGAATGACATAGCTCTAGCGCGCGTGTTCGATACAAGTTGCTGCGGCGGGGTTGGCTTCTAGCCGTTTGGGGTCAATCGGTTTTCCACAGACACTGCAGGTTCCGTAGATGCCTGTTTTCATTCCTTCGAGTGCGGCCTTGATTTCGTTGAGGCGAATCTCGAGCTGTTTGAGGATTCCCGTATTTTCTTCGTAGGATTCGATAGAATCTGCGACTTCATTTGGATCTGCAGTAATAATGTCCATTTTATCAGGCATTGCTTCCCAGTCTTTTGGATTTGTCGGATTGACGCGGCCAACCGAGCGCAGTTCTCCCTCAACTTTTTTTAATTCTGCTTCAAGCGCCTGCTGCAATTTTTTTTGTGTGGTGGTGTCCATATCCACATGATAACAGAGAGCGAAAATGGCAACAACTATGGGATCAGACGGGAACGTTTGAGCCGAACCACAATTTCATTGAATGTATTTACGTTGGTGGTGATAACGAGTGTGTATTGATCTACAAAACCGTACATCAGAACTATTGCTCCTGCACTATCTTTTACTGCCCTCGTGTCAATATTTTTAACCACGACGTCGTGGAAAACTCGGGTGTTCGGGTCCAATCCAAAGTAGGCTGCGGTTGAGGTAGCAAGAACTGGCATCGAGTTTTCTGAAGTGCCGAACATGTCCCCTGCTTCACGATAAAAATCAATTTCTCCCGTAAGCATGCCTGCATACGCCTGTTCAAACGCGCCGGTGCGGAAAATAATAAACGGCTGGTTGCCATTGAGACCGATAAATCCGAATGCAAAAGAAGGATCAAGTGCGCGAATAAAAGAGGCTGGCATACTTGGCGCTATTTTCAAAAGAAAAGTAGGTGCGTCAATTGGTATGGGGAACCCGTCGTTATTTACTTGAGTGAAGGTGACGCCCTCGATTGCGTTTAATCGCAAGGTAATGTTGTCTCGCTCTTGTTTTATAGCTTCAAGAGTTTTTTTCTGCGTCAGTCCGTTGATGTTGATTGTCTTTGTGCTATCAATGGCGATAATAGTTTTTCCTGCCGTTGTTGTTGGTGCCGTGGGTCTAGGTGCGGGTTTAAGTAAGAGATAAGAAACAAATACCACGAGCCCTGCAAACGCTACAATACCTGCCATGATGAGCAGTAATTTGTTCCGCGCACTGTGATCGGGTGGTTTGGGGAGTTCTGATTGCTCACGCTCTCCTCGAGGTTTTGCGTTTTCTGCAATAAAAATTTTGGCAGACGACGTTTTACCTTCGGTGAGGGCTTCAGCAACATCAGTTTCAAATGTTCGTAACGCTTTCACTTCCTCGGCACGACTGTTTGTTTTTTCAGGTGGCATATGGGTATATAAAGTACATAATATCGTACTTTTGTATGCTTGTGTTTCTGCTAGGCAGCAGATTAATTATCTGCGGCGATGATGTGGTCGGTCTCCCCCTCGTGGTCCGCTTCCTTGCTCGCGTGGCGCATACACCTCTGTCCCTGATGGCTTTTTTGCGTCAAAGAAATGCTGATCAGCTAATTTGATTGAGAGATTGACTCGTCCCTTCTCATCTATTTCACGGATGACGACTGGAACTTTATCTCCTTCTTTAACAAGGTCTGAAACCTGATTGACGCGCCACGGTGCCATCTCGGAAATATGTACCAGACCTTCAGTGTTGTAGCCAATTTTGACGAATGCGCCGAAATCCATGAGCCGAGTCACTTCAGCTTCATCGAAGCGTTCCCCAGGGAGGTATTCACGCGTCATTCCATGTACTATGTCATAGGCAGCTTGTGCGGACCCATTTTTGCCGGTGATGAATACTGATCCATCGTCTTCGATATCGATTTCAGCTCCAGTTTTTTCCATGATGCCATTAATCGTTTTTCCTCCGGTGCCGATAATCATACCGATTTGATCGACTTTTACCTTTAGTGAGAGAATTTGTGGCGCGCTTGGATTAAGTTCTGCACGTGGTTTCGGGATTTCTTTTTCGATGACTTCAATGATTTGGAAGCGAGCTTTTTTCGCTTTTTCAAATGCTTCAGTCAACATCTCGAGTGTGACTCCGTTAACTTTCACATCCATTTGGACGGCAGTGACTCCGTCGCGAGTTCCCGCAACTTTGAAATCCATGTCGCCATGATGATCTTCAGGTCCCTGAATGTCGGTCAATACTTTGTATTTCTTCGCACTTTCCATCATGAGTCCGGATGCGATGCCAGCAACGGGTTTGGTTATTGGAATTCCCGCGTCCATGAGTGCGAGTGTCGAACCACACACTGATCCCATTGAAGTAGAGCCGTTTGAAGCGAATGCTTCCGAGACGATACGGATGGTATACGGGAATGTTTCTTTGGGTGGAAGCACCGGCATCAGCGCTTTTTCGGCGAGTGCCCCGTGTCCGATCATACGGCGATTCATGCCGCCCATGCGACCGGTTTCACCGACTGAAAATGGTGGAAAGTTGTAATGATGCATGAAGCGTTTTTTCCCCTGTACCTCCATACCATCGACTACCATTGCTTCCCCAGGGCCTCCGAGTGTGAGCGCTGAAAAAATGTGCGTGCCACCGCGGTAGAATATTCCGGATCCATGAAGTACTGGCGAGATATTTCCTGCTTGTGCGTACAGTGGGCGGATTTCATCAAATCCGCGTCCGTCCGGTCGGCGATTGTTTTCGATTGCTTCGCGATGCAAGAGATCGTTGACTTGTTCTTCAAAATAGCTGTCTGCAAGTGCCGAGCTTGCATCAGGAAGTTTTTCGCTGACCGCGGTGATCCACGTGTTCTTTAGGCTCTCAATACCTGCTTTCCCTGGTCCACTGAATACGGACTCAATGAATGAAGGCTTGATCGTTTCTGTAAACAGCGCGTCAAATTCTTTTGGCATCTCGGCGAATTCAACCTGTTTTTTTGGTTTTCCGATTTCTTTGATGATTTTATTTTGAAATACCTGTACGGTCTCAATGAGTTTGAGTGATTCTTCAAGCCCTGCGGTCAACACTCCCTCGCTGACTTCCTTGCTTCCCACCTCAATCATGTTGACGAGACCGTCTTTGCCACATACGAGCAAATCAAGATCGGCATCTTCGGCGTTGCGATCGGTGTATGAAGGATTAACAATAAAATTATTGTCTGCAACTTTCTTTCCAAGTCGGACAGCCGATACCGGTCCATTCCATGGAATTTCTGATGTTCCAAGTGCGAGTGAAGCTGCAATAACCGAAAGTACATCTGGATCATCCTCGGCAATTGAGAGTACGGTGATTACCACCTGCACTTCATTGCGCATTCGCTGGTCGAAAAGAGGTCTAATGGTTCGATCGACAATGCGTCCGGAGAGAATAGCTTCTTCCGTGGGACGTCCTTCGCGACGGATGAATCGTGATCCCAAGATTTGTCCCGCGGCGTAGAACCGCTCTTCATAGTCCACGGTCAATGGGAACCAGTCGCCATCGCGGGTTTGTTTAGACATGACTGCCGTCGCCAATACGGTTGTATTCCCATATCGGACGATACAGGAGCCAGTCGCCTGATCGGCAAGGTCTGTAAATTGAGCTACTAAGGGTTTCCCTCCAATCTCAACCGAGAATTCCTTTTTTTGCATAAATACGAGGCTGATCCTAGGATTTCAGACTTGAAAAAACATGTTTTTCAAATCTACCTATCCAAGGACCAGCAATTATTGTGTAATAACCTCATCCTATCACGTGAATTTGTTTTCTACAAACAACACGAGGACGTCTTTTAAGACGTCCTCGTGTTTCCACCCCTGTGCTGTTTACTCGCTTGGCGTTCCGCTGTTACGTCCCCTTCCGGTGCCGAGGAGATATTTGCGCGGGTTTGAATCGAGATCAAAGAAGTCGTCGGTCGCTTCTATGAGTTTCGCTGAAGTAGATTTGCTGAATGAAACCACTTCAACTTGGCAACCTTGATTTTCTTGGAGATATTTAACAAGAGGCACAAAGTCCCCGTCTCCGGAAACGATGATTACTGCATCAAGTTTTGGTGCAAGCTTAATTGCGTCAACCGCGAGCCCGACGTCCCAATCGGCCTTTTTTGCACCACCGGCGAAAATTTGGAGATCCTTTGTTTTTGCTTCAATCCCAACCTTCCCCAGTGCTTCGAAGAAATTCTTCTCTTCGCCTGATTCGGTTGAAATGACATACGCTACTGCGCGGATCAAATGTCTGCCGGCGAGCGCATCTTTGACGACTTGCCCGAAGTTAACGCGGGCGCGATAGAGATTTTTTGCGCTGTGATAGAGATTTTGTGTATCAATAAATACTCCCACGCGCTGTTCTTTGTGTTTGATAACTGACATAAAAATGAATAATGAATAATGAATTCTAAAAAAGGGAAAAGTGATGCAAAATAAAAAAATATGCAACCGTTATATCCCCGCCGGTGTCTTGCACCGGTCTGTCTATTGTAGAACTAAAGTGAAAAAGCTGAAAGGAGAAACGTTATTCGCTAGTGAGTGAGCAACCTAGATTTCTCACGTAGAAATCGGAAGCACTCTTGTGGTGCGGAGAGAAAAAGAGGATACTTTTCTCTCCCGAACGAACGAAGCGAACAAAGGAGTTTATCTCCTTTATTTCTTCAGCTCGAGTTTTTTGACCAACACAGAGTATCGCTTAGGGTTTTTCTTTTGCAAATACTGAAGGTGCTTTTGGCGGTTGGCAACCATGGCGAGGAGTCCCCTGCGCGAGTGCTTGTCTTTTTGATGTTTCTTCAAGTGAGATGCTAATTCCTCGATTCTTTTCGTCAAAATAGAGACTTGTACTTCAGGAGAACCGGTATCTTTCTCGTGTACGCCTGCCCCTTTGATGATTTTCAGCTTCTTTGTTTTTGAAAGCATGGTGTGGAAAGAATAGCACGAAAGCATTATTTTCGCAAGTCCCATAAGGCTATTTTATGCTCACAAGAAGTAAAAGTCGTTTCGTGTTAAAATATTGTGCGACACGATATCTATTAATCTATGGCAACAGAAATTGAAAAAATGAAGCGTCAGTTTCTCGAATATGTTGAGATAGAGAAAGGGCGAAGTTTAAAGACAGTTGAGAACTATGACCGCTATCTTTCTCGTTTCTTCGAGTTTTCAAAAATAACTAACCCGAAATCGATTACTGAAGATGCAGTTCGAGAATTTCGACTCTGGTTGAATCGCCAGCCGGCTCCATCAGGGACTATCAAGAAAAGGACGCAGAACTACTATTTGATTGCACTCCGTTCCTTTCTCAAATTCTGTATGAAGCGCGGAGTGACTTCCCTTCAGCCTGATCGTATTGAACTTGCCAAGGTCCCCGAACGCTCTCTCGATCTCATCTCCTCCGATGAGCTCGGTCGTCTCCTGCGCGCTCCCCAAGGAGAAGAGCCCCCCGCTTTGCGCGACAGGGCTATTCTTGAACTTTTGTTTTCAACGGGATTGCGTGTGTCTGAACTTTGTTCGCTGACGCGGGATGTTGATTTCAATCGAGATGAATTTAGTGTCCGCGGCAAAGGAGAGAAAGTTCGTGTGGTTTTTATCTCTCCTGACGCGCGTCAGGCGGTCAAAAAGTATCTTGCCAAGCGTGCTGATATGGATGATTCCCTTTTTATACAAATTGGAAGAGGTGGAGCAAAACTGGCTGTCGGCGGCAAGAAAACACTCGGCCTTACTCCCCGCTCGATTGAACGGTTGATCAAACAGTACGCGATTAAGGCCGGTATCTCAAAAAAAGTAACGCCGCACGTGATTCGGCATAGTTTTGCCACTGACCTTCTCTCAAACGGCGCGGATCTTCGAAGTGTGCAGGCACTATTAGGTCATGCACATATAGGGACGACACAAATCTACACACATGTGACTGATAAGCACCTGCGGGATGTCCATCGGAATTTCCACAACAAGGGTAAATAAGGCCTCAATATTGGCTATTTTAAGGGTATACGAGCCTTGACTTCTGTCATTTTTTGTCCTACAATTAGGGGTAGTTTTAGTTTTGTATGTTTTTCAAGTCCTTCGTCACAAACGTCCCAAACTCCAAACGTCCCAATCCGTCTAGTTTATGAAAAGTCTCAACCTCTCAGTCCATCAGTTGTGGGTGATGGTCAATCCCAACGGTGACATGGAAGGAAAACCCGTGGAGAACCGGCTTTTGGATCTCCATCAAGCACTCCGACTGGTTCATGCCGGTCTCTGGATCAATACCAAGCCTCATGCCCCGCGCTTTCGCACGGGAGAGGCCAGAGCAGACGGGCGGACTTTCGCCACCTACTTGGTTTGTTTTAATGGACGAACTTCCGAGACAGAAGTTCTCCATGTCGTTGAGCAATTCGGCTTCTGCAAGTACGTCGAACTGCCTGCTAACCCCTCTTGCGACACAACCTTGACGGTTCTCAGTCATGTCGCCGCCTGATCTGTTCCCCCTCTAGTGGCCCCGCGCATCCGGTTTTCCGGTGCGCGGGGTTTCTTTTAGTACGTTTTGGTGAGGCGGTAGTTCTGCCCGTTTTCAAGAGCAATATATTCAAATACAGAAGGATCGAGCGGACGGTTCATAATATACCCGTCACGTTCAAAGAGATTTATGAGTTCTTCCCCTCCGGATGCGTTTGGATAATACCCATTATCTGAATAATAGAGTTCAATCACTGTGGCGAGTTGATGGAGGTTTGCCCCATTAACTGCTCTATGTGCGTCAGTAATTATGTCGTCCACGTTGGCAGATACGCCATTAATGACAATGACGGAGCCCATTACCAGTGACAGACAGGTTGATAGTATTGATGTTTTCATAGAGTGAATCGCACATTACCACCTATATTTTATTTGTCAATAGATGACTTTTCTCCCTCGTTAAAAAGATTTCCTGTATGATGTTTCTATGAAATTAATTTCTTGGAACGTGAACGGTATCCGCGCCTGCCATAAAAAGGCTTGTTTTGCTTGGTTTTTTGATCAAGAACCTGACGTGCTCTGCCTACAAGAAATAAAAGCCGACCCCGATCAAATCCCAGACGAGATGAAATCCCCTGCCGGCTACTTTGCTTTTTTTGATAATTCAAAAATTAAGAAAGGATATAGCGGAGTGGCGATTTACACTAAACAGAAACCCCAAGAGGTTATGTATGGTTTGGGTATTAAGAAATTTGATGATGAGGGGCGCTGTATAGGTCTCAAATACCCTGATTTTTGGCTCTTTAATGTATATATTCCTAATGGAAGGCAAGATCTTTCTAGAGTGGATTTTAAGATGGAATATTGCAAAACTTTTTTGAAGTTAATCGAAGGATTGCGCAAGAAAGGAAATTCAATTGTGGTGTGTGGCGACATTAATGTTGCCCATGCAGAGATTGATCTTGCGCGCGCAAAAGAGAATCAAGAAAACACTGGTTTTTTGCCTGTCGAGCGCGCATGGCTTGATCGTTTGGTGAAGCTCGGATATGTTGATACCTTTCGAAGTTTTTATCCTGATAAAAGAGATATATACACCTACTGGGATCAAAGATTCTTTGCACGCGATAGAAATGTCGGATGGCGTATCGATTATTTTTTTGTTACCCCCGATCTTAAAAAAAAGCTCAAATCTGCTGATATTTTGGAGCACGTTATGGGCTCGGACCACTGCCCTGTAAGTATCGAGATTCACACATGACTTCTAAAGGACATTTATCCACAGTTGTCCTTTACATGTCTTTTATAAACTATATACTATCTTTAGGTGTCTGGGTTTCTCGCTCTCGAGTTGCTTTGGGCACACAATGTTCCTTCGAATAAAAAAGATGAGTAAAAGTTTTACTCTCTTTTGAGAAGACAGCTCGGAGATGTTTACCGGTGCGTACAACCAACAAATTGGGTACCGGATCGTGGTTTTCACGTGAACCACACACATTCTTTCCCTGGGCGAGCTCTTCCACCAGCCGCCTAGATTTTTCCCACTAAAATCTCCTTTCTCTACTAGGCGGCTTTTTCTTTTCTCACTTTACCCAGTATTTTTCTCGTATCTTTTTTATAGCAGACTCTTCTTGGGCATTTTTCTTTGCTTTTCCCATGTCACCCAAATTTTGAAGTTCCTTTTCAGTCATTTTATTTAGATCTGTAACTCTTTTCTCAAGATATTCTGTAGTGTTGAGTTTTGGATCCTCCATAACTTCTTCAAGAAGGGCGTGCAAAATATGGCCTATCTTAGGGCTAGGATTGATACCAGCAATCTCCATGATTTTAGCCCCATTTATCTTAAGCATCGAAACACTAACTGGATCATGCATAACCTCTTCGATCATCGAGTGGTATTTTCTTAGACGGTAGGGTTGTTCTTTGGGTCTACCCGTTCCTATACGATCACATGCTCGAACATTCATTAGATCCCAAATCGAATCTTTTCCAACATTTCTTAAAAGCCTTCGCACAGAAGATAAGGTTATCTGGTCTGTGTCAGAGAAGAACATGTGCCAGCGAACTAGCTTTACTACCTTTTCTATAGTTTTCACAGGAAACATTAATCTAGAAAGTATTTTTGCTGTTATCTTTGATCCAACCATGTCATGTCCGTGAAAAGTCCAGTCGCCTTTCTCTTCTGACCATAATCTAGAAGGAGGTTTTCCGATATCGTGAAAAAGCGCTGCAAGTCTTACTTCAAGAGACCACTTGTTTTTAGCAGAGTGCTGAAGTGTTCGCAATGAATGCTCCCATACGTCGTATGCATGGGCTTTGTTCTGTTTATTTCCTATACCTGCCTCAAGTTCTGGAAGAAATATTTTTAGTAGTCCGTATTCATGACACATCTCAAGCCCTTTCATTGGGTTGTCTGACATCAGTATTTTTATAAATTCATCCCGAACTCTTTCACGTGAAATCTCTTTTAAAAGCGATATATTTTTTTTGATAGACACTTGAGTCTCTGTGTTAATCATGAAACTCAACTCCGTGGCTAATCTTAGTGCTCTTACTATACGCAAAGCATCTTCTTGAAGTCTTTCATCAGGGTCTCCTACTGTCCTTATAATTTTTTCAGATATATCCGACTGTCCTTTATAAGGGTCTATAATTTGTCCTTTATAATTTTTCTGTCCTTTAGATTCAACCACTTTTACCGCGATGGCGTTTATAGTGAAGTCTCTTCGTTTAAGATCCTCCTCGATCTTTTTTCCGAATTTTATTTCATCAGGGTGGCGTTTGTTTGAATAGGTAGATTCCAGACGATACGGGGTAACCTCAATTACTTTGAGCGAAATATCTTCTGTGTTTTCATTTACAACTCCCACCGTTCCGTATTCATTTTCATAAAATGTTTTTGTGAATAATGAAATGATTTCTTTAGGAGTCGCATTAGTGGTGATGTCCCAATCTTTGGGAGTTCGACCGATCAGAAGATCTCTAGTGCATCCACCAATGAGAAATGCCTCAAAACCCTTCTTTTCTAGGGTTTTAGCAACCTCAACTACTTCATTTGGGATGGTAAATAGAGTTTCTTTTTTCATACAGCATTCAATGCTCCCGGCAGGACTCGAACCTGCAATAACGGTTCCGAAGACCGTTGTGATATCCGTTTCACTACGGGAGCTTACTTGGCATTCTACGATATTTTCAGTTATTTGTCCCCGCGGAAGTAGATATTTGGAAAAAAAAATGTTACCATGGCTCATCCCACCAGTTGTTTTTTTGAATCTTGATGAGAAATGCGGGTATGGTTTAGTGGTAGAATGTGTCCTTGCCAAGGACAAGACGGGAGTTCGATTCTCCCTACCCGCACCAATAAGAGTGTCTTTTATGCCTCGATTCATGATCACTCCTACATTTTCTCTGTATTATAAGGATTTTCTGCTTTTAGATTGATTATGTGGATAAGTCTGTGTATATGTGTATAAAAGACAGTTTGTTATGTCTCTTTAACTTTAAAAAGAGCCTATTTTAGGCCGTTTAGTGATTTAAATGTCTTTTTGCGATGTTTCGATGTTACTTAGTAACAGGTAAAAGTCTTACTTTCATGTGAAATCTCAATGGATCATATAAATATAGGAAAATTGGGAGAAGAGATTTCTTGTGATTTTCTTGAGAAAAAAGGATATGTAGTTATAGGAAGAAACTTTCGTAAGAAATTTGGTGAGATTGATATTATTGCCAAAAAATCTGGAACACTTTTGTTTGTTGAAGTCAAGTCAACAGAGGAGAGTGGGTCTTTGGGCGGTGATGGATATCGTCCAGAAGAGCACGTAACTGGTACGAAATTGAAACGTTTGTCTAGAACCGTGCAGATCTACCTGTCTCAGGCGGGTTTGGGTGTGGATTCTCTGTGGGAGTTTGCGGTGATTTCTGTGGTGTTGGATGAAGATAAAAAGATTGCACGAGTAAAAATGATTGCTGATGTGTTGTCCTAAGTCTTTGGGCCACACACATTTTATGTTAGGATTCTTTTGTATCTGATAAACGGGCTGTAGTATAGCGGTAGTATGCTTGCTTTGGGAGCAAGCGGTCTGGGTTCGACTCCCAGCAGCCCGAAGGAGTGCAATAAGCTACCTGCGTAGCTTATGTTGGGAGTCGAAAGGGGTTTCGTTGTCTGCCGCAGGCAGATCGAAACTCACCCGCGACGGTAGTCGAGACGTCCCAGCAGCCCGAGCGAAGCGAGAAGTGAGCAAGCGGAGCTTGCGTCTGGGGAGGGTCACTCCCAGCAACCAGAGAGACTTCAGAATGGCATTTCTCTTGAAATCATGATATGAAATAGTAATAATGACAGAACAGACACAGGCGATAGATTTACGAAATAAAAAAATTCTAGTCACTGGCGGTTCCGGATTTCTGGGAACGCAAGTTGTTGATGAATTAAAACGAAGGGGGGTGTCTTCAGATTCTATTTTAGTTCCGAGATCGAGCGACTGTGATTTACGTGTGTGGGAAAACTGTCAGCGTATAGTTAAGGGTGTTGACGTAATTATCCATCTCGCTGCAAAGGTGGGGGGAATCGGATTTAATTTGGAACACCCTGGTGAATTGTTTTATGACAACCTGATTATGGGAGCTCTGATGATGGAGGCGGCACGGCAAGCAAGTGTGAAAAAATTTGTAGCAGTCGGAACTATTTGTGCATATCCGAAATTTTCTCCGATTCCATTTAAAGAAGATGACTTGTGGAACGGGTATCCTGAAGAAACCAATGCGCCCTATGGGCTCGCAAAAAAAATGCTTTTGGTTCAGGCACAAAGTTACCGACAACAGTATGGGTTTAATGCTGTATTTTTGTTGCCGGTGAATCTCTATGGCCCGGGCGATATGTTTGATCCCAAACAATCCCACGTTATTCCTGCCCTCATAAAAAAATTTACTGAAGCAGTGCGAGATAATAAAAAAATGGTTGATGTGTGGGGGACTGGAATAGCCACTCGGGAGTTTTTGTTCGTCAGAGATGCGGCTCGTGCAATTGTGCTTGCTGCTGAAAAATATAATAAGTCCGATCCGGTTAATATTGGTTCAGGAATGGAAGTTTCTATAAAAGATCTAGTTCAAAAGATCGCTGGAATTGCAGGGTTTGTTGGCGAGATCCGATGGGATGCTTCCAAGCCGGACGGGCAGCCGCGCCGTCAGCTCGATGTCTCTCGCGCCCAAAAAGAATTTGGTTTTTCTGCAGAAATGGATTTCAATGCCGGTTTGAAAGAGACGATTGAATGGTACTTGTCTCACCGTTCATGATCAGTGCAAAACAGCGAAGTCGAGCATTGCGTCAGATGCGCATGCTCAAGAAACTTGGCACTCCTGTTGCGCTTGCCGCTGAAGGTTGGAACGCAGAATGGAAAATCTTGATTGCGATTATTATGTCTGCTCGCACTCGCGATGAGACCACTATCAAGGTCGGAAAGAAATTATTTTTGACTTTTCCTTCGCTCAACAAACTTGCGTGCGCAAGTATTTCTCAAGTTGAGACTATTGTCCGACCGGTGAATTTTTTCCACAACAAAGCCCGATCGGTAATTTTGTGCGCGAGAATGCTTGTCAGCGATTTTAATGCAAAAATTCCTTCGACACTTGAAGAGTTGATTTCTCTCCCTGGGGTTGGGCGCAAGACCGCAAACGTATTTTTAGCAGAACAGGGGAGAGCGGCAATTGGCGTAGATACTCATGTCGCGTATATATCGCGCACTTTGCATTGGACTCACCATACTGACCCGAAAAAAGTGGAACAGGATTTATCAGCTTTGTTCCCCAGAAAGGAGTGGAGGAACATCAATACTTCCTGTGTCAGATTCGGCAAAACATATTTAAGTCGCAAGAAAAAAGATGCGCTTTTGTCATCCATTAACTCTCTCCGTTGATTATGAGTCCACCTCTAAAGGACGTTAAGTTGTTTCGGAATGTGGTATGGAAGCACTACCGTGATCAGGGTAGAGTGTTTCCGTGGCGGCAGACTAGAGACCCCTATCGCATATTGGTTTCAGAGATCATGTTGCAACAAACGCAGGCAGATCGGGTTGTTCCGTTTTTTCGCACGTTTGTCAAAAAATTTCCTACCGTTGAGTTGTTAGCGCAGGCACCGCTTGCCTCCGTTATTCGTTTGTGGAGCGGTTTAGGGTATAACAGAAGGGCATTGTATCTCAAGCGTGCTGGAGAAATTATTGTACGTGAATATAGAGGAATGATTCCCAAAGATGCTTCCGTGTTGGATACATTGCCTGGTGTTGGTCCGTACACTGCGGCAGCGGTATGTGCGTTTGCATTCAACCAACCCGCTGTTTTTATTGAAACAAACATACGTACGGTGTATATCCATCATTTTTTCCCACGGAGGAAGAAGGTCAGTGATTCTGTATTGTTGAAACTGGTGAAAGTAACGCTTGATGCGCGCCGGCCGGCCGAGTGGTATCAAGCGCTTATGGACTATGGTGCTTGGATAAAAAAGACGGTAGGTAACGCTAATGTCCACAGTGTGCATTACGCAAAACAGAAACCATTTGTCGGATCTCGCCGGCAATTGCGCGGGAGGATTCTTAGACAGGTAGCGGAAGGCTCTATGACATCCAAGCAAGCTTGTCGTTTGTATTCGAGAGAACATATATCATTGAAACTGGTGCAGTCGGCAATCTCTCAAATGGTTAGAGAGGGGCTTTTACGCCAAGCTAATGGTAGAATTTTCCTGCCGCGTTAAATGTCTCTGCAATTTCAAAAAAATAAAGAAGATTTCATCTGCGAGCACTGCGGTATGCAGGTTTTTGGTAACGGGTATACCAATCATTGTCCAGTTTGTCTCTGGAGTAAGCATGTTGATGTAACTCCGGGTGACCGTAGCGCTTTGTGTGGGGGTTTGATGGAGCCCTTGTCGCTTTCGTTGAAGAAAGGGGACTATATACTATTGCACCGCTGTGTTCGGTGTGGATATGAAAAGCCTAATCGAACTGCTCCTCGTGATGATCTTGATATGCTTTTGAAACCCAAGAAAGATTAACGTCCGCTTTTTTGGAAAAGCTCTGTATATAATTTGGTGAGTGCGGGCGCTACGTCGGTTGAGAAAGCCGCAGCAGTATTTTTTAGATTATTTTTCAGAAATGTAGGGAGATCGATTTTGATTTCTTCAGTGAAACTACGATTGATGTATGAGAGGGTGATTGCATCAAGATTGCGCCCACCCGTACTTTGTGCTTCGCTGCTTGTAACTACGATACCCAAAACCTTCCCGTCGCTTGTTACCACTGGCCCCCCTGATGATCCGTGTTGTGCAACAACACTCCCCCCGAGAGAAACGAGGTCAACAGTTGTGTCTCCAAAAGTGAAGACATCTTGGATGGTTGCCGGTGCGGAAGAAAGATAGAGGTTAGTCTGTATCAAGATGCCACCAAGAAATCCTGCGGGATATGCAGAGAGAATCACTGGATGACCGACAATCGTTGGTGAATCAATGAGGGAAATCGGAAGGTATGGAAAATTTTGCGGTAATTGAATGGTAGGTCCGACACCATCACGAATGATGAGCAGTGCGAAGTCTCGTTCGCCGGTGCCGGTGGGAGTTTGTTCAAGCATTTCTTCGTAGTGTTCTGTTACCCACGTGGGTGATATGTACAATAAATCAGCGTGGTATAGGGGTTTTGCGGGGCTATCTTGTCGGATGACACACTCAAGAAATCCTTTAATTGGATAGTCTTTGATTAAAAAATACTGCGCTACGTGGGCGTTGGTTAGGATGACGCCTTGCGGGTCAATAATGACACCGCTTGCCGACAACGGACTTAAGAGTCCTCCGCTTGCCGATGTGCAAAGTATATTGACTGTTGCCTTTCGCGCACTCTCGTTTATTTCATCCCACGAAGGGGTAGGGCTTGTGTCTGTTACTGGTTGGTTTGGGATTAGTGGGGGTACCACTACAACCGATGTTTCAATTGGTTTTTGTGTTGGTATGACTGCCGTTGTCTTTGGGGGAGGTGATTGCTTGCTTGTTGATGCTGTCTTTGCAGGAATAACTTGTGCGTGTGTTGATGTGCTTACAACCGTTGTTTTTGATGCGGTTGTTGTGCTTGAGACAGGTTCTTGGAGTATTTGTGTTGAAATAGGTACAAGCCAAAGCCCAACAGAGACAATTAGTCCGATCAACATATTTTTGAGTGATATGAGAATTGAGAGCATGTCGCTATTATATCGCGACATCTCCATTGCGGCTGCTGTCGGTTTTTGCTACCATGTGGTGCACTTGAGTATGTATACGTCGCGGGACTAGTTTAATGGTAGAATAGGAGTTTTCCAAACTCTTGGTGGGAGTTCGATTCTCCCGTCCCGCATAAAAAGCCCCCGCAAGGGGTTTTTGTGTGGGACAGAAAGCGTGGAGACGCTTTCGTGGGGGAATCGAAGCCTGTTTGAGTATTTTGTTAAGCCCTTGTTGGGCGAAAAGAAAATCCAAACAGGAGACTGCTCCTGTAAGGAGAGATTCTCCCGTCCCGCACCGCTAAGGTTATTTTTTCTTGTCTTCAGTGGACTGTTCCCACATGTACCAGAACCATGTGCGGTAGCTTTCAGCTAGATTTTTACTCCGGATCACAAAGATCACGATGTCTTTTCCAGTTTTGCCTAAAGCCACGCCTGTATAGGTAACTACAAAATCACCAAAAATATGAAGAGCCGAATTGGTCGAGTATTTCTTAGGTAAAAATCGATACTTTAGATCGCCAGGGAAGTGGCGGGGAAAATTGGGCATTTCTGATTTAACTTCATAATCAAAAAGCTGAATAAATTTAATTTTTTTTCGATTGGCTTCCTTAAAGAAAGCTGCCCTTCCTGCATCAAGATTCGGATCAAACCAAGATCCTTTTGCTCCTATAAAATAGCTGTCTTGCTCAACACGTAACACATCTCTCCAGATGTTTCTTTGTCCCTCGAGTCCTTTGTATATATAAGCTTCCTCTGGCGCAACGCTTGACTGGAATTTCTTTTTTAATGAGGGGAGTATTCTTTCTAGGTTTTCTTGTTTTTCTGCCAGCAGCTCTGTTAATTTATCAGGGTCTACGGCGTTGTAAGTATTTTCTCCTCTAGAAAGAATCTGAAAGCACAGTCCTTTATTTATGAGTCGTTGCATAACATCATACGCATTTCGGCGATGAATTTTTGCTTTAACTGAAATATCACTTATGGAAGATTCTCCGCTTTCTATAAGCGATTCGTATATTCTCGCTTCATTTGGGCTTAATCCCAATTCCTCGAGTATTTGTTGGTTCATATTTGGTGGTGGCAATCAACACCCTATGGTGGTATTGGCCACTCAAATTCAATAATATAGCATACTTCTTGGTCAGTCAAACAATCAGACAACTATGTTCTATGAAAAAACTACACCTCTGTCTTGGTACTATGCTGTTCTTGGCTACAGTGAAAGCCGATGCTGGGGAGCTTGGTAACACCTCCTTCGATTTTCAATTTCGCAGTCTCTTCCATATTCAATATGTCGATCTCCACACGAACAAACTTGGGAGTTTCGGATTAGCAGGGTGGGCAATCTTTTCTGATGTTACTGCGAAGAATAATGAGACTGCAAGCTTCCATGTTCTAGGTCCTCTTTGGCAGTATGGCAAAAAGGGAAGTTGGTTTGAGGTTATGGGAGGATTGAGGAGAAATGAAGACGGATACAATGACCCCGTCGTTGATCTCCGGCTTCTCGATCGCACTTTCTCGAGGATTAACCTCATGGCTGAACTAGCCTACTTTCCGCGCGAGGAGAGGAGAAGGTTGTACACATGGATGGCAGCGGATACTCCAATTCCACTCGGTAGATACCAAATGAGATTGGGAATTGAGTCGGAAAACATCTTCTCTTATTCAGGGCAGAGGGATTCTTGGGGTATCGGTCCTCGGCTCGTGTTCCCCATTCCGCTTCAGAAGATCTCACCGGCGTTGTCTTCGTCACTTGCGGTGGCCTATCAGCATCGGAATGATCAGGATTTTCTCCGATGCTATCTGGGGCTCACCTGTAAGTTGGGGAGGTGAGTCCCTCCTTAGTCGTGGTATTCATCTCAATCACTTGGTATGCGTCGTGTACCAAGTGATTTTCTTTATGCAACATAAAACCGCCTTAGGAGGCGGTTTTATGTAAGTAGAAAACTCTTTTGAAAGCTTATTTGACAGCGTCTTTGAGGGCCTTTGCCGCGCGGAACTTCGGAACTTTCATGGCAGGGACAGAAATTGTCTCTCCTGTCCGAGGGTTTCGTGCTTGCCGAGCTGCGCGCGCCTTGACCGAAAAAATGCCAAGACCCGCAATTGAGACCTCGTCGCCCTTCGTGAGGGTAGAGACGATCGAATCAATAACCGCATCAACCGCCTGCTCAGCTTGCACTTTGGTGCCGCCGATTTTCGCGTGGACTGCGTCTGCAATTCCTTGCTTATTCATGATTGTTTTATTGATTACTAAATATATAGGTTCGACCCCCTTACGCCTCTTGAACTGGTTAAATGTTCAAGCGTAGCTTCAAATTATTATATACCACCACTTTTTTAAGGCAACCAGTGTCAAATGTCACTAAAACTCTGGAATAGAGCCATTTTGATGTCAAACAAATATAAAATGACAAACAATCGTAAAAACAAATACCACGGCTCTATAGAGCCGTGGTATTTGTGTATCTTTAGAGGAAGCTATTCTTTATCTCGCAAATTCAACTACGCGAGTTTCTCGAATCACGTTTACCTTGATTTCACCAGGATAGTGGAGTTCATTTTCTATACGCAGAGCCACATCGCGGGCAAGTTTGGTTGCTTCAAGATCGGTGATTTCAGTTGGGGTAACAAATATACGAATTTCGCGTCCTGCTTGAAGTGCATAGGCTTTCTCAACCCCTTTGAATGATTTAGCGATGCTCTCAAGCTCTTCAAGTCGTTTGAGGTAGTTTTCAACGGAATCGCGTCGTGCACCCGGTCGCGCACCAGAAATCGCGTCAGCAGTTTGCACAATACGAGATTCAAGGGTTTCATACGGATATTCCTCGTGATGCGCCTGCATTGATTTCACGATTTCTTCAGAAACACCGAATTTCTGGAGAATTCTACGTCCGATTTCGACATGTGTGCCCTGTACTTCGTGGTCAACCGCTTTGCCAATATCGTGCAAAAGAGCTCCGGCGCGTGCCACCGAGATGTTTGCACCGAGTTCCCCTGCAATCATTCCAGCGACATGTGACATTTCTACTGAATGCTGGAGTACGTTTTGGCCATAGCTTGTGCGGAAGTGGAGACGTCCGAGGATGGAGATAAGTCGGGGATCAAGATTGATCACGCCTGCTTCGTAGGCTGCCTGTTGACCCTTTTCTTTGATAATTTTATTGATCTCTAGTTCGGCTTTTTCCACCGCCTTTTCGATTTTTGCCGGCTGGATACGTCCGTCAATAATGAGTTCTTCAAGTGCGACTCGTGCTATCTGTCTGCGGATTGGATTAAATGAAGAAATGGTGATGGCTCCTGGGGTGTCATCCACGATAAGTTCAACTCCGGTAATACGCTCGAAGGCCTTGATGTTTCGTCCTTCTTTGCCGATAATCTTTCCTTTGAGCTCATCTGAAGGAATGGCGACTGTCGTGGTGAGCACGTCAGCAGATACGGAGTTTCCAAGACGTTGAATGGCGCTTGTGAGGATTTCTTTCGCGCGACCCTCGAGTTTTTCCTCGCCATACTGTTCCATTTTCTGCATGCGCGACAAGAGATCTTCCTCGCTCTGTTTCTCGATCATCTTCACGAGTTCATTTTTTGCGTCTTCTCGCGACAATTGCGAGATTTTTTCAATTTCCGCGAGTTTGCTTGTCTCCATCTGATCAACTTTGTCTTTCACTCGCTTGATCTCAGCGACTTTTGCCTTCATGTCCTCAACTTCCTTATCAATATCGCTCTGGCGTTTATCCAAAAGCTCCTCCTTTTTAATCAGGCGGTCTTCGGTCTTCTTGAATTTATCTTCTCGTTCCTTGAGCTCCCCTCGTGTTTCTTTGAGGGTTTCTTCAGCTCGTTTCTCTGCATCGGTTACGACACGTTTGGCTTCTTCTTTTGCCTCAAGCATCATCTGCTTGATCTCAAGTTCCATCGAACCTTTCTTTCCGAGGGAGATGATCAATCGCAGATAGTAGCCGAGTGCAACTCCTGCGAGGGTGCCAATACCCGCCAAGAGCAGTACAATTTTAAGCGACATATATGTGAAAAGGAGTTCCGGTTTTTACACTTGTGCCGCGTGTGGATCGCCACACTGTTCGAAGAAGGGGAATCTAGAAGATACGTTTAAATGTTTTTCAGGATTCATGAACATTGGACAGATAAAAATGGAATTCCATAATTAACAATAGTAACGACTTCATAGTAGTATAGTTTCCCATCCTTGTCTATGTCTCTGCTCGTATGTAGGTCATTTTCCGCTTGTAAAAGGCCTCCGCGTTTATCGCGGAGGCCTTTTAGTTGGGCGTGTCTATTTGGTCTTGAATATTTCGTCTATAATGCCGTATTTCTTTGATTCCTCGGCAGACATGAAGAAGTCGCGATCAACATCTTTTTCTATCTTTGAGACAGGTTGTCCGGTTGTTTGTGCAAGAATTTCATTGAGTATCTCACGATTTTTTATTATGCGCCGAGCACTGATTTCGATATCTGTTGCTTGTCCCTCCGCTCCTCCGTGCGGTTGGTGAATCATGATTTCTGCGTTGGGAAGCGCATACCGCTTTCCTTTAGCGCCTGATGCAAGTATGACCGCTCCCATGGAAGCAGCCATGCCTACGCAAACAGTCGAAACGGCCGGCTTTATGTGGTTCATGGTGTCGATGATTGCCAGACCCGAAGTGATTTGTCCCCCCGGAGAATTTACGTAGAGAGAGATGTCTTTTTTTGAATCTTCCGACTGAAGGAAGAGAAGTTGCGCGACAATGATATTCGCAACATGATCGTCAATAGGTCCTCCGAGAAAAATAATCCGATCTTTCAGGAGGCGTGAGTATATATCAAATGACCGCTCGCCATAGCTTGTTTTTTCGATAACCGTCGGTATCAAAATTTGGTTTGAAGGGTTTTTCATAGGGGAAATGTATATCTGAATAATGCTCGTGCAGTATAACAAAAAATTTTCTTATTTGCCATCAGTGCACACTAGTTACCTTTTTGTTTGTGGGTGAACAAGGTAAAATGAAGCGATGCGTCTACATCATTTTTTTATTGAACAGAAGTTAGGCAAACAGGTGGGGCAGGAACTGCTTATTGCCGATCCCGAGAAGATTCACCAATGGCTACGGGTATTCCGATTCAATACAGGAGATCAAGTGGTGTTGCTCGATGATTCAGGTTCAGAATTTGTCTGCGAATTTTCAGGAATTTCTCCCGGTGGCGCTACACTTGTTGTTCGCAAAGAGCTTGAAAGCAAGAATCAGGTTTCTCAAGAGGTTTTTTTGTTCCAATCGTTGATCAAAAATGACAAATTTGAATGGGTTTTACAAAAAGGCACCGAGCTTGGTGTATCTCGGTTCATGCCGATTCTTGCAGATCGTAGCGAAAAAAAGAGTTTAAACTTCCCGCGATGCAAAAAGATTGTGGTGGAAGCAAGTGAGCAGTGTGGCCGCCCGACACTTCCCAAATTTTACGAAGTGATGAAACTTGAGGAATCATTCGGGCAGTATGATGCGAAGTCCGTTGTGTTTCATCCTGATGCGCCACGATTCAACAAACTCGATTTCATTAACGAACAGCATCTTGCAGTGTTTATTGGCCCTGAAGGAGGCTGGAGCGACCGTGAAATCGATTTATTCAAGCAAAAAAACGTGCCGATTCTCTCATTCAGCAACTTGATACTCCGAAGTGAAACCGCCGCCATCGCAATCTCCTCTCTGATTCTCCTCTAGGATTCTATTTCTGGTTTTCCAAGAACTTGAGCACATGCTGTCGCAAGAGTGTGCGCTCAATATAGAGTTTTGCTGTTTCTTTGTCTGCATCTTTGTAGTGTTCAAGCAGGTGAGTCGTTTCGCGTTCGATGTCTTCTGCTGGAACAGTAATTTTTTCTGCGGCAGCAATGCGGGGGAGAACTAATTCAAACTTCGCCCGTTTTTCTGCATTTCCGAACCACTCTTTTCGCAAGACTTCTTTTGTCTTATTAATTTTTTTGAGATATTCCTCTGGTTTCATGCCGATCCGCTCAATGTCGTGCATAAACTCCGATTCAATTCTATCCAACTCATGTTCTACGAGTGCTTCCGGAATATCTCCTTTGGTATTCGAAACGATGTTTTCGATAATCTCAAGCACTCTTTTCTCGCGATTGCGGGTCTGCTTGTCGCTTAAGAGATCGGCGCGGAGTTTTTCGGTAAATTCTGCCACTGTCTTGAAGTTGCCGAGTTTTTTTACGGTCTCGTCGGTAAGTTCGGGCACAACCACTGTCTCTTTTGGTGATTCTCCTGTTTGTCCCGCGAGTATTTTCTTGATGTGATCGAGCGATGTTTTGAGTTCTTCATCGGTGACGGCAGATTCAGGCAGAGGTTTTTCGTTTTCTTTGGCAGCAATTTTTTTGTATTCAGGAAGGGTTAATTCAGGGACCAGCGCGACTGTAATCTTAAATTGCAGGGGATTGTGCGGCGCAAGTTTGGTAAGCGTTGCGTGGGGCTGACCGATAAATCGTATTTGTTTTTCTGACAATACCCCGATAATTGCTTCGTGAATGGCTTCGTCGGCCGCTTCCTGAAGTATTGCCATTTCTCCAACTGTCTTAAGTACGATTGCTTCAGGGGCTTTTCCTTTGCGGAAACCGGAAATCTCGGCGTTTTGTACTGCTTTATGCAGAGCTAGCTTTCTGAATTTTTCGAATTCTTCTGTCGGAATTTCAATCTCGAATTCTTTCGTCGATTTGCCTGCTTCCTTTTCGCTGATAACTGTATAGATGATTTTTGCCATAGGTTTTTCAGTCTACCACATCCGCGTGTTGATTTGCCACTGTATTACATAAAACACCTTTGCATATAGATGCAAAGGTGTTTTATGTAGAAATAGCCGAAGGAGTTACTGCGAGTTAACCACGCTTTCGATATTATCTGAATCGTCTAAACTACTGACATCGGTTGCATTGAGGTCGGCGCTGATATCTTCGAGCGAATCTGTTACACCTACCGTTTGCAGTCCGCTTACCACAGTGTCAGTGCCAGCAGAAATTTGTTCTGGCGATTCAATTGGCATAGTACTTTTGTTTAATGTGCCTCCCCAGAAGTAGAGAGCGCCCACCAAGAGCACAACAATAATAATAATGATGCCAATTATGGGACCAACCGATTTCTGATTTTGTTGTATTGGTGGCATCGGTTGTGAGGGGGTTTGTGGGGCAGAAGCCGGCTGGTTCATTTGCGTTTGGTCCATGGTTATTTGTTATTAATATTTAATTTGATCCATTGTTATTTTCTGGAGTGGAGGTAGCCCGATTAATTCTAGGTTGTACCGAGTTAAGGGCTTCTACGAGCGCTTCATGCGCCTTCTTTATCTTTTCTTCAACAGACTTGATAATTGTGCGCACACTTTCGAGTTCTGTTTTTGGATCATCGGACGCATTGAGTGTGCCAATTGCGTCAATAATACTTCCGATCGAGGCTGCTGCGTCAGCAATGGCTGTTCGTGCAACGGCTAGTTTTGCGCGGGCGGTGTCGACTGAAATTCCCTCTGCTGCGAGCTTATCAAGTCGTGAGCCGATCCGATCTGCAATATTGGTGAGTCTTTCTATTGCGGCATTGAATCGATTTACGGTTCTTTCTCCGTACGCGGTAATCATGCGCTGGCGCTGTTCGTCAAGACGCGCTTTGATAGCGGCTCGCGTAGTTGAAGCATTGTTCTTGATTTGTTCGCGTGCTGCTTGTGCCCTGTCTTGTATATCTGATCGAGTAGTCGATGCGGTATTTTTTATTTGTTCACGAGTCGTCTGGACTTTTTCTTTTACATCAGCTCTTGTGGTTGATGCCGTATTTTTTATTTGTTCACGTGCAGCAGCATTTTTTGCTTGCATTTCTTCTCGTTGTTTCTGCAAGAGTTCTTTTTCATACAAGGCTTTCTCGCGAAGCGTTGTAGATGCAGTTTTATACTGAGTTGTATTTGCTGTACCTACTGCGTCTGTTTCAGCAGACACTACTGATGCTGATGCAGTGAGTATTAGTGCGCCTAAAAGTCCGGCAGTTTTGATGATATTCATGTAGATAAAATTTTTTCTAATATGCTCTCGTTGTGTCACCTATTATACTTGATGAGTGTGAGTTGCAACAAGGCATAAAAAGAAAAACCCAAGCTGTGAAAGCTTAGGTTTTTCTAGAGGAGATTCTTTTACTTTGCCAAGAGTCCGACTAATGGTAGCGCTACAATGTTCAGTATTTTAATCATAGGATTAATCGCAGGCCCCGCCGTATCTTTATACAAATCGTCGTTTCGCTTCTTGAGAACCCACGGTTCTCAACGTTCCTCGAAGACTCGGAACTGCTCTCCGACACGGGAAACTCCCGTTTCCCGACCCCTTCCCCGATCCGTATAAAGATTACTTGGCGAGAAGACCTACCAAAAGCAGAGCAACAATATTTAATATCTTGATCATAGGATTAATCGCAGGCCCCGCCGTATCTTTATACGGATCACCGACGGTGTCTCCCGTAACGGCCGCTTTGTGAGCCTCGCTACCTTTTCCCCCATGGTTACCAGATTCAATGTATTTTTTTGCGTTATCCCATGCGCCACCGCCTGACGTCATCGAGATTGCAACAAAGAGTCCGGTGATGATAGAACCCACCAGCAATCCGCCGAGTGCTACTGGCCCTAGGACAAACCCGACCACAATTGGTGCGAGTACTGGAATCAATGCAGGCACAATCATTTGTTTGATGGCAGCGCTAGTGACGATATCAACGGCTCGTGCGTAATCTGGTTTTGCACTTCCGTCCATAATGCCTTTGATTTCTCTGAATTGTCGGCGTACTTCAGTGACGACTGCTCCGGCAGTTTTTCCGACTGCTTCCATCGCGAGTGCAGCAAAGTAATAGGGGAGAAGTCCTCCGATAAACAATCCGACAAGGACTTTCGGATCACCCAGTGCAAAAGTGAGTTCGCTCCCCATATTGGCGAATTCTTGTGTGTACGAAGCAAAGAGTACGAGTGCTGCCAATCCTGCCGATCCAATCGCATATCCTTTAGTGACGGCTTTGGTGGTGTTGCCGACAGCGTCAAGTGGATCAGTGATGTCGCGTATTTCCTGCGGGAGATTCGCCATTTCAGCAATACCCCCTGCATTGTCAGTGATAGGGCCATAGGCATCGATAGCGACAATAATGCCTGCCATGGAAAGCATGGACATGGCAGCAACCGCGATTCCATAAAGACCTGCAAATTGATAGGTGATAAGAATTCCGCCTACAATTACCAGAGCTGGAAGAGCTGTCGATTTCATTGAGATAGCAAGACCTTGGATAATATTGGTGCCATGGCCGGAAAGAGAGGCGGCTGCAATTGATTGCACTGGCTTGTATTTGGTTGCAGTGTAGTACTCGGTGATCCAGACCAAGAGTCCAGTGACGACGAGTCCGGTGAGTGCGGCGATAAAGAGATCAAGTGTTGTGTACACTCCATTTCCCTCCATCAGAATTGCAGTGATTGGATAGAAGGCAATCGCCGAAAGAATTCCCGCCGCGATCAGTCCTTTGTAAAGAGCTCCCATGATATTTTTCCCTTTTCCGAGGCGCACGAACCATGTACCAATAATTGACGCAATGATAGCGGCTGCGCCAAGTACGAGCGGATAGAGAATGGCATTTACAAAATCAGGGAAAAGCAGAGAACCAAGAAGCATTGTTGCTACCGAGGTAACTGCATATGTCTCAAACAAGTCCGCGGCCATGCCGGCGCAGTCGCCGACATTGTCTCCTACGTTGTCTGCGATCACTCCTGCATTTCGAGGGTCATCTTCAGGAATTCCTGCTTCGACTTTTCCCACAAGGTCAGTTCCTACGTCGGCAGCTTTAGTGAAAATTCCGCCTCCAAGTCGCGCGAAGACACTGATAAGAGAAGCACCGAATCCAAGTCCAATGAGTGCCGTTACATCTGCAGTTATCGCGTAAAATCCAGTTACGCCAAGAAGTGCAAGTCCGACGACTAAGAGTCCGGTGACTGCACCTCCGCGGAAAGCAAGGGAGAGCGCTGCTCCCAATCCTTTGCGTGCGGCTTCAGCTGTGCGTACGTTTGCGCGAACAGAGACGTTCATTCCAATATAGCCTGCGAGAGCTGAGAAAATGGCGCCGACCAAGAATCCAGCTGCCATTTTCAAACCAAGCGAGGCGCCAAGAATGAGTGTGAGAATAATAGCGATTGCCCCAATCGTTTTGTACTGGCGATTCAAATAGGCTTTTGCACCTTCGCGGATTGCGGACGAAATCTCCTGCATACGTGCATTTCCGGCAGGCTGCTTGTTTATATTGTATGCAAGTATAAGACCGTAGATGATTGCGATTACTGAACTAATGAGAGCAAATAACACGAACGGGTTCATGATAGGTACGTTTTAAAAGTAATAAAAAATTAATTACGCTGATTTTGCGCCATCAGCTTCAGAAGGGTTTGCTCCTTCGGGCACATCAGACGATTGAATATCAATGCGCCAGCCGGTGAGTTTGGCTGCAAGGCGCACATTTTGTCCTCCTTTGCCGATAGCAAGTGATTGCTGGTCGCCTGCTACCGTTACTTTAGCCTGCATTTGTGTTTCGTCAATCACTTCAACCGAGATTACTCGAGCAGGGGAGAGCGCGTCTTCAATAAATTGCTTAGGATTGGCAGACCACTCAATAATGTCTATCTTTTCTCCGCCGAGCTCTGACATGACAGTCGAAACACGGACACCGCGTTGGCCAACGAGTGAACCAACAGGGTCAACGTGTGAGTCATGAGATACCACCGCAACTTTTGATCGCGAGCCGGCTTCACGGGCAATGGCTTTGATTTCCACGACTCCATTAGCTATTTCAGGTGTTTCGATAGAGAACAGTTTCTCCAAGAATTTTGGATGCGCGCGGGAAAGTTTGAGGAACACGCCTTTAGGTGTTTCTTCAACTTTGTATAGGTATGCACGGATACGTTCTCCTTGTCGGTAGCGTTCCCCAGGGATTTGTTCTTCATACGGCAAGATCGCGTTGGTGCGTCCCATATCAACAAACAAGTTCCCACGTTCAATACGCTGAACGGTTCCGCTCACGACCTCACCTTGTCGCTTGCCGAATTCCTCCATGACTGAAGTTTTTTCGGCCTCGCGAATCTTTTGGATAATCACTTGTTTTGCAGTCTGGGCAGCAATACGGCCGTAGTCAGACTTGGTCTCAAGTGGGAAGACAATCTCGTCATCAATTTTTGCGTCTCCTTTTATTTTTTTCGCATCGTCCAAGAGAATATGATGTTCGGAATTGAAACGGATTTTTTCTATATCTCCTGCTTCGTTTTTTGTTTCCTCTTCAATCTCCTCATCTTCCATAATTACTTTTGTTGGATCCACGACCACTTTCACCTGATAAAAATCAGTTTTTCCAGTTTCGGGATCAAATGTTGCTCGGACGATCTGCCCCTTTTTCCCGTACTCTTTTTTGTACGCAGTCGCGAGCGCCATCGCGATGGCTTCGAGCACCTTTTCTTTTGGGATACCTCGTTCCTCTTGTAATTGATCGAGTACCGACTTTATGACTTTGAGATCGAATAACATAATTGATTGTTAACGAGTAGTGTTTATTTTTCTATTATACCTCTACCTTCTTACTGGTTACTAAAAAAGCCCGCCGGTGGGCGAACTTCACATTGAGTAGTATACAAAATTGATCCTGTTTGTCAATTTTCAATGTTTTGATTTGTGGAAAAAGAAGAGGGGTCGCAACCGTAGTTGCGACCCCTGTGAAATTCGGACTAAAGACCTGGAATCAGGTATCGAGTCCGGAAGAACTCTGCCGGCAGAGGCTCTGGCCTCGTCGGCTCGTAGGATGGAAGGGGATACGTCCCTGTGCCGTCCTCGTCGAGCGTAATCTGCGCTCGTTCAGTCCAGACCTTCAGGTCTGGCGTTGTCTCGAGGGCGACTTTTGTCCCCGGAAAACCGCTGATGATGACCTGCGGTTGGCCGTTGACGAGTTTGATCTCGAGAGTGGTGAAGGTGGAGCGAACCTTCTGCCCTGTGAGGACATCGTAGTCCTCAAAGGTCTTGCTATACGGATTGTAGATATCCCAGTGGTAGTAGAAACGTACCACTCCACCCCATCCGTTCGATCGGATCATATCCGGATCGATGAAGTCAAGATCCAAATACAAGTGCCCGTTTGTTTTGGTGGACTCATGGATCACACTTCCAGGGTCCATCCCATTGGCACTGTTTCTGGATTTGTTTGGTGGCTGTGTGAGAGGCCTTTTCGGGTCCCGAAGAATATACTCCACCTGTTCGACGTTGGTTAGCACGTTGCTGACCGGGACCCATTTGACCAGAGGCCAGCGCGTGAGTGTCTTCCCAAGCTCAGGTGAGGGGACGAACTTCCCCTGACTGTCCCATACGAGCGGGAAGGACTCCAAACGTTTGTCCGTGTAGAACGGAGAGTTCAGGGCCACATTGGCTCCGACGATCAGAAATGCAATTTCCGCATTAGTTCGCGGATCAGTCGAACGTAGGTTGTAGTCGATGACTTCAACCATCGCTCGCTTGATCGCATCACAGAGCGGTCCCTGCGAAACATCGTAGGGGAACTGGTGCCCGAGGTAATAGTCCTCGGTGTTGGGAAGACTTACCCCAACGAAGAACTTTGTGCACTCTTTCTCCACTTGAGCACTGAGAACTTCCCGCGACCCAAGCGGAAGGGAGGTGAGGTTTGGCATTGAAGCCACCCTCACTTGTTGTGCGGAGACGACAAGTGTCCCCGCAACCAGAACTAATGCTGACAGAAGAATCGCTTTCATGGCGAGATCTCCTTTCTTGGTTGTGAGGGCCTACGCCACTCTTGGTTATTGAAACTTTCGGAGAACTGTCTCCTATACCAATTATAGCATATTTTGTCAAAAAATGAAAGCTAAAAATCAAGTCTTTCGCGAAGGCGCATAAATGGCTTAAAATCGAGGGTTATCAACAGTTTTTTCACCTTTTATGCGTGATATACTAAAGAAGTATTTTAAGAGCGAATAAATAGCTTTTCCTTTTTATGAAGAAAATTTCACTTGAAGTTTTGCGAGCGTCTCTGTTTTCGTTTCTCGTGCTGACTTTTTCGCTTGGCATTGGCTATTTGTTTGCATGGACAGGTCCAACGCAGTCGCCACCAGATGGTAATGTCACGGCGCCGATTAATGTCGGCAACAGCAAACAAGTAAAGGGTGGAGATATTTGCACCAAAACACCTAATGGCACAGGTCCCGAGAGATGTTTAAGCACACAGGGAACTCTTAAGGTTGTTCAAGTTACTAGAAATGATGTTGGAACCCTTATTTATTTTCTTGGATTAGGATATTTAGGAGAGAGTCCCGTAAGTGCCGTTAATACTGTTGGGGCGGGTTTGAATGCACACTCTAGACCATGTACTAATCCAAAGTCTAACGGCGGAGCTCCAACGTATACGGACGATATATCAAATACAGTTTGTCAGGATACAGATTTCGCTGACATGGATGGATTGGCATGCAATAGTGCTAATGGGTGGTATATTACCGGATGTTTTCTGGCTACGGATAAAGTTGATGCACCGCGTGTTTGGCCATACCCGAATGGATGTGTGACGCAGGGATTCGATAATGGTGTCGGCGATCTTACCATTATGTGTGCAAAACAGAATTAGCTTCCCGTGTATTGTGCGTTACTTTTTGCACAATATGATCTGGAGTACGCTTGGAGTATTAGCACTCTCGGTTATTTTTCCCTTACACTCTCTCGCCGCACCAGTTTCGATTACGGGTTATGGATGGTCCGATACAATCGGGTGGATTGATCTTGCACCTCCCATTTCAGGAGGAGGAGTTTTTAAGCAAGACAGCGGTGCCCTGACGGGCTATGCGTGGTCAGACAATATTGGGTGGATTAAGTTTGGAGGTCTATCAAATTTTCCTTCAGGAAATGGGACCGAGAGTATAAATAGTTTTGGTCAGCCACCAGTTGAGACAGGTCCCACTAATCTTACGGCTGGATTGCAGTTGTGGCATAAACTAGGAGACAATCAGAATTCAATAGCCCCTGATTCCTCATCGAATGGGTATTCAGGTGCTTATAGAAATTTCCCCGCGGTTCCGACACTGGATTTACGTATATCAGGGGTGTATGCGAGTGTATTTGATGGAGTCAATGATCACATATCTATCTTCAGTTCTCCATTTGGAAGTTACCCCACTATAGGTAATACCACGAGTAACTACGGAGTGAGTGTCGCAGTTTGGTTCAAGACGACATCTGATGGAGTCATATTGGGCCAGAATGATCCTACACTACCACCCTCTGCAGTGAGTGGGCATGTTCCTGCCATATATGTAGATACCAACGGAAAGGTACGTGTAAGCATGTTTTGGCATGGCAGTGTTACAAATCAGATAGTAAGTTCAAGTTCCTATAATGATGGGGTATGGCATCACCTTGTGGCCACATACAATGCAGGGGTTGAATCCCTCTATATTGATACGACACTGATCGGTACGCAGGTACAGCCAGAAATTGGTTACAATTCTAGCTACTACTATCTTATTGGTACAGGATTTGCGGGAGGATTGTGGCCCGCGGCTCCTTCTGGTTGGTTTTATTTTAATGGTTCGATGAGTGATTTTCGAGTATACGACCACTCTCTCTCTGGATCAGAAATCCTCCAAGTATATACTTTTTCGAACACTCCCCCTTCACCACCCTCGGCACAGACCGGCGATATTTCAGGTTGGATCCGCGCGTGCGCGGGTATGGATGATGTCGGTGCTCCCAATCAGTCGCTTCCCAATAACACGTGTACCGGATCATCGCGGACTGATGGGTGGGACGGATGGATTAGTTTGAAAGGTGCAACAACTACTTCAGGTCCTACCGCATATCAGACATTTGTAACCCAAAATAATAAACTTTCCGGTTGGGCGTGGGGCGGAGATGTAGTTGGGTGGGTTGCATTTACCGGAGGATTGCGTGTAACCCAGTCCGCGACTTGTGAGGATCCTGAAACCTCTCTTGCTTGGGATGGAATTTCAGGTGCGGACAGCTACTTTCTATATCAGAATGAATATAAAGAGGACGGTACGTTGGTTCAAAGTGATAGGATTCCACTTACTACCTCGAATACTTCATTTACCAATTATTCTGTAGTAGGAGAAGGACATCAAGGGCATAGATTTGAGTATAGACTCTCGATAGTTATTGGCGGAGTTGAGGGACCACTAAGTCCAGCAGTCTCTGTTGTCTCCCCACTTTGTGATTTTACCGCCACTTGTAAGGCAGATGTAGATACTGTTGTTCCTCTCCAGTATGTAAATTACACAGATGATGTGACGGTCAATACGCTACATTCACCCTATGACTACGAATGGTTTGCAGATGAATGCTTTGCCTTTTGGGGGACAACTGAGTGTAAGACTAAAAATGTTTATGATTCACCTGCATCTGGTAATGTGGCTTACAACACCTTTGCTGACCTCCAATATTATTGGACTGGGCCGCATCACATGTTTGCCACCACTACTGATGGTGTAGGTAACACGGCCAAAGTGAGATGTCTGAACGATTCACAAACAGAGAATTTTATTACCGTGGGCACGGTCTCCCCGAGCAGTCTGACATTAACACCTGATACCACGTCGGGTTTTCCAATTATACAGATAACATGGATACCTCCTTCACACCCCAATTCTCCTAATGTGGCAGATGCTGTGGTGCTTTATCAGTTGAAGCGAGATGGGGACCCTCTTTTTGGCGGACTCTTACTTGCGAACGACCCCAAAAGTAGAAATGACACAGGTCTTGAATACAATACTTTATATGATTATGAACTCCGTGCAATTTATCTGACGACTACAGAAGGTTTGCTTTATGAATACTCGAACCCTATTGTAGGTTCAGTCACTTCTCCAGACAGACCTTTAGGTGCACCGATTCCTTCTTGTATTCCACTTTCGTCAAGTCCTACCAATGCCATACAGGTATCTTGGATTCCATTGGGGCCTCCTGAAAATAGGTTGGCTACTGGGTATATGTTGTATGAGTTTAGGTCGGGTTTGGGGTATGTATTGATCAGTGATGCACAGTACACTAGTGGGGTGATACCTGCGGCAAACACGACATACAATCATACAGGTTTGACACCAGGGTCTACCCATTATTATCGAATTACATCAGTAACAGGAAACCCTCCAACCCAAGCATCGGGGCCGAGAGAAATCAATGACTGTAAGACTATTACCGATCCCTCATGCAATATGAACTTGTTTATTGATTTTGATTACGGAGCATTTTCATGCGGGAATCAAGATCGAGTCACCTTTGGAGCATCGGCTGATTCGTGCCAAGTGCGAGATCCAAGCGGGGCAGTTGTAGCCAGCGGCACATTTGGAGTTTTTGAAACCCCCAGTTTAGCACAAAATACCACGTATACACTTTCTTGTTCCAAAACAGGTTGTCCAGATCAATCTCTGCAAAAAACCATTGTGGTATCGAGTTGCCCTTTTGGTTTTCGTCTGGATTGTTTTTTCGAACCTCCTAATACAGACACGTCGCCGGTTGTTGGACGAGCAGTGAATCTAGAAACTCATATCTTTGGAGGCGTGCCTCCATATTCGATAACATGGACGGATACTGAAGGGCTTGCCTATCCTGAAACAGGGGTATCTGGGGGTACGTTTAGTGCAGAAACACAGGAATGGAGCACTACTCGATCTATACGCCGCGTGTACTCGACTGTTGGCCCGAAAACCCTTACGGTGAATGTGACCGATAGTGATGGACTAGCGACGTCTTGTACGTTACTTGCAGGAACCACTGGCCCAGATTTGAAAGGTTCCGAATTACACATTGAGGAGTATTAAACAATTATTATGGATGAATTACCATCAACATTCCCCTCTCACTCCCGTTTTAAAGGACTTCTGACGTCTCTCTTTGTCGCACTGGTGCTTGTAGTGATAGCACTCATTATTTCTTTTGCCATCCCCGCCGATACGCCTCCTCCTCAAAAAGACTCGGGTTTGAATCCTGCCTTACAGGCTCAAAAAGTAGATATTATTGAGCGTTTGCGAGAGCTCCCACTTCAGACAATTTCTGACAGTGAAAAAAGAGCTTTCTCACAAGAACTATTGGAGGGACAGGAAGAAGGGATGAGGTTTACTGCTGAAGAGAAAAGAGAAATTTATATGCGCTTGTATAAGCAATAAGCATTTCTTGTTTGTGTAGTGCCTGTCCCCTGATGCTCCTCAAGACAGCTGTCTTTTTTGCTATACTATAAGTACATTTCTTGGTGGGAAACCAGTTTATGTATATTGAAAAGAAACAACTGAAGGATTTTGTCCTTGATTCGGGTCTCGTATCCGCCGAGGCGTTTTCCGCAGCGGAAAAGGAAGCTGAAACCAGCGGGCTTTCAATTGGTGAAGAATTGGTACGGGAGGGGAAAATCTCCGAAGACGATTTGCGCCGTATGCAGGCGTATGTCTTAGGTATTCCTTTTGTTGATTTGCGCAACCAGAAAATTGATTTTGATTTGCTTTCTTTAATCCCCGAACCCATTGCACGTACGAATAATATTGTTGCGTTCCGAAAGAGCGAAAAGGGACTTGAAGTAGCGATGCTTGATACGAGCGATTTGGGAGCAATTGATTTCGTAAAGAAAAAAGTTGATCTCAAAATTTTGCCACGACTCACCAACAGTGAGTCTATCAAGAATGTGTTGGTGCAATATCAGAAATCACTGAAAGCCGAATTCGGGGACATCATCAAGAAAGAATCTTCTGCGATCAAGGCGATAAAAGAGGCAACCGATAGCACTTCGGAAAAAGATCTAAAGAAAATGGCAGAGGATTTACCGGTTGTCCGCATTGTTGACACACTGTTGAAGCATGCAATTTTACAAAACGCTTCGGATATTCATATTGAGCAGATGGAACAGGAGGTGTTTGTGCGCTATCGCATTGACGGTATCTTGCATGACACGATGGTGCTCCCACATCATGTAGGACCTTCGCTTGTCGCGCGCATCAAGGTTCTCTCAAATTTACGTCTTGATGAAAAGCGCCTCCCGCAGGACGGGAGATTTAAAGTTGAAACTGATGGAGAGAAAGTTTCTTTCCGCGTATCCATACTTCCGACCTATTTCGGCGAGAAGATTGTCATGCGACTTTTGAAAGAAAATTCAAAAGGGTTTACTCTCGAAGGATTGGGGTTTCATGGCAAGGCGCTTGAACATATTCACAGTTGTCTCAAACAGACCACAGGCATGATACTCTCTTCCGGTCCGACCGGTTCGGGAAAGACAACTACCTTGTATACGGTGCTTGATATTTTAAACACACCGAACGTTAACATCTCTACTATTGAAGACCCTGTTGAGTATCAGATGCCTCGAATCAATCAGTCTCAAGTGAAACCGGAGATTGGATTTACCTTTTCATCAGGACTCCGTTCTCTCGTCCGCCAAGATCCTGACATTATTATGGTTGGTGAAATTCGTGATAATGAAACTGCCTCACTTGCCATTAATGCATCCCTCACCGGACATTTGGTGCTTTCAACTTTGCACACCAACACCGCCCCCGGCGCTATCCCACGTCTCTTGGATATGAAGGTTGAGCCGTTTCTTTTGGTGTCGACACTAAATGTGGTGATAGGACAGCGCCTAGTCCGGAGGCTTTCTGACAAGAAAGAAAAGTATTTTATGACCAAAGCTGAATTGGAGACACTGAATAAAACTGTGGATCTCGATCGAGTTTTTGCTGCATTAGTGGAGGAACATATTGTTGAAAAGAATCAGTCATGGGAGAAAATTCCATTTTATCGCCCGATGAAGGGAGGAGGAGATGATGATGGTTTCCATGGCCGATTGGTTATCCATGAAGTGTTGCGGGTGACCTCAACTATCAAAAATTTGATTATTAAGGGAGCATCGACTGATGAGATTGAAAAACAGGCGAAGACCGAGGGAATGATGACCATGCTTGAAGACGGTTTGTTCAAAGTGGTACAAGGGGTTACTACTTTGGAAGAGGTGTTGAGGGTTATTACTGAATAGAAAGGAGCGAATAGGTTAAGTAGATACAACCATGAAACAACTGTCACACAACAAAAGACCGCTAATCGCTAATCGCTAATCGCTTTTGCCTCATGTCGCTGTTCAAATTCAAAGCAGAAAAATCTTCAGGAGAAATATACGAAGGGAAGCGCAGTGCTCCTGACAAATTTACTTTGTATCAAGATCTCAAACGGGAAGGGGATACGGTACTTTCGACAGAAGAAGTCAGAGAAGCAAAGGGGTCAGGAACTTTTTCGCTCTCTGGGTTGATGAAGCATGTTTCACTGCGGGATCGCATCTTGCTCGCGCGGAATCTAGGTTCAATGCTTGAAGCGGGCTTGTCGCTGGCGCGAGCGCTCTCGGTTATTGAGCGACAGGCGAGAAGTAAGGCTCTGCGTGATGTGATCCAAAAAGTTTCTGCCAAAATTAATCAGGGCCAGACATTAAGTGACTCGCTGAAAGAACACCCTGCGGTCTTCTCTTCTCTTTTTGTATCGATGGTGCGCGCGGGAGAGGAAAGCGGGAGCCTTCCTAAGGCGCTTCGTTCTATTTCCGAGCAGATGTCCAATACCTATCAACTGCAGAAAAAAATCCGAGGCGCGATGATTTATCCCATAATTATTATGGTGGTGATTGTGGTCATCACTATTCTTATGCTTATTTATGTCGTTCCGACTTTGACGGCGGTGTTTTCTGAACTACATGTGGAACTACCGTGGAATACTCGGGTTATTATCTATTTGAGCGGACTTCTTTCAGGTCACCCGTTTTTCGCGTTGTTTGTCATATTCCTTCTCGGCGCGAGCGCATATTTTTTGCGCCGTTCTCCGACAGGGAGGCGATTGTTTGACGGAATACTTCTGCGATTACCGGTAATCAAAACAATTGTACAGGAATCAAATTCAGCGCGAGTCGCGCGTACACTTTCCTCGCTTCTTTCAAGCGGGGTGGAGGTAGTGCAGTCGATTGAGATTACAGGTGATGTGGTACAAAACATTTATTTTCGCAGAGTACTTGACCAAGCACGCGAACGCATAAAAAAGGGAGAACCACTGTCAGTTGTATTTACTGAAAATACAAAATTATACCCAATCTTTGTTGGAGAAATGATTAGTATCGGCGAAGAGACAGGAAAACTTGGTGAGATGCTTTCCAACGTCGCTGATTTTTATGAAGAAGAAGTATCCCAAAAGACAAAAGATCTCTCTACGATTGTAGAACCAGTGCTGATGGTGGTTATCGGATGTGCAGTCGCGTTCTTTGCTCTTTCTATGCTTGCTCCAATGTACTCGTTGGTGGATAGCATATGATCAAAATGCAAACATTCACTCGGAAGAAACAAGCACAGGGATTTACTCTGGTTGAAACAGTGGTATCTGTGGCGATTTTCGTGACTGTGTTTCTTTCTTTGTATGGCGTGTACTCGCGCATTTTTACACTTATGTCCATTAGCCGATTAAAGACGGTTGCGGTGGCGCTTGCAAATGAGCAACTAGAAATTGCGCGGAACCTTCCTTATGCAAACGTTGGAACGCAAACTGGTATTCCTAATGGATCAATCCCCGCTTCACAGACACTTGCCCGCGGAAATGCGACATTTACAGTAACTACCGTAGTACGCAATATTGATGATCCGTTCGATGGGTCTATTGGAGGTGTCCCGAATGATACTGCGCCTGCTGACTACAAGTTGGTAGATATAACGGTAGTGTGTGCAACGTGCGCTAACTTTACTCCGATTGCACTTTCTACATATGTTGCCCCTAAAAATCTTGAATTTTCCTCTTCGGACAACGGTGCATTGTTCGTGCACGTATTTGATGCCAATGGTCAGCCGGTTTCTGATGCAGCAGTTCATATAGAAAATAATTCAGTAACACCTGCTATTGTGATTGACGATGTAACCGGTGCGAACGGCACTTTGCAGCTCATTGATGTTCCACCAGGAACTGAAGTCTATGAAGTAACGGCAACGAAAAGTGCATATTCAACCGACGAAACTTATCCTGCGGGAGCTGTGGGGAATCCGAACCCAACAAAACGTCATGCAACTGTTGCTCCTGAACAAGTCACCTCTCTTTCTTTGTCTATTGATCGACTGTCAACGATCACTTTTTCCAGTGTAATCGATATCTGTGCCCCTGTGGCTGACATTGATTTTCATTTATCGGGGTCTCGATTGATTGGTACTGAACCGGATGTGTTGAAGTCGGATGCTTCGTATGTCACCAACGCGTCGGGTATTAAAACGCTTTCAAGTGTGGAATGGGATACATACAATTTTTCTCTGACTGACGGCGGGTATGATTTGGCAGGGTCCAATCCGCTGTTGCCTTTGGCAATTACTCCGAATTCTTCGCAAAATGTGCAACTTACCGTCATTCCAAAAGATCCACGTTCTTTGATGGTGACGGTGCGGGACGCGGCGACGGGGTTGCCCATTTCCGGAGCGTCAGTTGTTATAACAGGCGTAGCTGATGCAACACTGATCACTGGTCGTGGTTCTATTACCCAGACTGATTGGTCAGGAGGGGATGGGCAGGCGACGTCCACCAATCCCGCTGGGGAGAACGAATATTTTAGTTCAGATGGAAATGTCGATGTTTCAAGTCCATCAGGTGAGGTCAAATTATTACTTGTGGGAAGCGAATATGTTTCTTCAGGCACGCTGGTTTCTTCCGCCTTTGATACAGGCTCTCCGAGTAATTTTCAGACTATTATTTGGCAGCCGAGCACCCAGCCGTCCGATGCAGGGGCTGATAGCGTCAGAGTTCAAGTGGCAACCAATAGTGACGCTGGGACATGGAACTTTTTAGGTCCTGATGGAACGGCAGGATCGTATTATACAATTGCTGATACCAATATTAATGCAGTGCACAATAATAATCGCTACTTCCGATACAAGTTATTTCTTGCCACAGCCACGACCTCGGTTACTCCTTCCGTTTCAGATGTTTCATTTACATTCACTTCTGCATGCGTACCGCCCGGTCAAGTCATATTTACCGGTTTGAACGCAGGTACAGTCGACATTGCTGTTTCCAAGTCAGGATATCAGACCGCAACGTCTTCAGTATCCGTTATTAATAACTGGCAAAGCACCGATATACCACTTTCTCCTTAAGCATATGCTTTTCCCTTTTAATAAAACACAGGGCGTGACGGTTACCGAGATAGTAGTGGTGATAGCCATTTTATCTGCGCTTGTTGCTGCATTCGGTTCGCTTCAGTCGGACACATTCTTTTTGAGCCGAGTTTTTAATCAGGGATTAACTGCTTCGTATGGTGCAACCAAAGTGCTCAAAGATATTGCGGGTATCATCCGCACTTCAGAACCTTCTGCACTCGGGGCATATCCGATTGAGCAAGCGGCAACAAGCACACTTACCTTCTACGCTGATGTCGATGCTGATGGGGTGACTGAAAGAATCCGTTATTTCATTGCGTCTTCCACTCTCTATAAAGGTGTGATAAAACCGTCGGGCAACCCATTGGCCTATAACCCTGCGAGCGAGACTCTGTCATCGCTGATTACTAATGTGATGAATGGGACATCCACAGCACTCTTTTTATATTATGATAAAAACTATGACGGAACGTCTGCAGCTCTCCCGATTCCGGTATCTATAGCGAACATCAGACTTATCAAGGTGAGTGTGGTCATTGATCCAAATTCTGCGCAACCACTGAAGGCAATGACAATTACCACACAAGCGACTTTACGAAATCTTAAAGATAACCTCTAGATGAACAGATTATCTCTAAAGAAACATAAAGGATTTATGCTCATCGGAGTGTTGGTATTCGGCACAATCGCAGTACTTTTAATTGGAAGCATTGTTGGTTTTGGCAATTCAGTTCTTCAGCTTTCTCGCCGAGTAGCTGAACGAGAAATGGCTTTTCAAATTGCGGAGGCGGGAGTTGATTATTACCGATGGCATTTAGCGCATGACTCTGACGATTATCAAGATGGGACAGGACAGGCAGGACCATATACACATCAATTTTTTGATAAGTCAGGCGATCACATCGGTGATTTTGTATTGACTATCACTCCTCCTATAAGTGGATCGACCATTGTGACCGTTCTGTCTGAAGGTCGCCTCGCCACGACAACGGCAGGAATAGTAGTTTCTCGAAAAATAAAAACGCGTCTCGCCATACCTTCTTTTGCAAAATATGCGGTAGTGGTTAATGACGCTGTTCGTTTTGGGGAAGGAACAGAGGTGTTTGGTCCGATTCACTCAAATAGTGGAATACGGTTTGACGGTTTGGCGCACAACCTCGTGACCAGTGCAGTAACAAGTTATGATGATCCCGATCACACGGGGGCTGTAGAATTTGGCGTGCATACCCACTTGAGGCCTCCGCCGCTGACCGGCAGTTATACCGGATTTGTTTCAGCTGAAGCCCCTCCAAGCACGGTGTCGACGCGATCAGATGTATTTCAGGCAGGACGATTGTTTCCGGTACCGGCAGTTGATTTTACCGGCATCACCACTGATCTGGCGAGTATAAAAGCGGATGCGCAGGCATCGGGTAGATATTTTGCCCCATCAGGGTCTTTTGGATATCATGTCGTCTTTTTCACTGATGATACGTTCAATTTATATCGGGTTACTGGACTCTCGAACATTCCCAATCAGTGCACCAATACGTCCAATCAGGAGGGGTGGGGCACGTGGAGTATTCGTTCAGGCGGCGAGACTCTCTTGGGCAACTATGCGATTCCTGCAAATGGACTCATCTTTATTGAGGACAATGTATGGGTAAACGGGACAATTAATACTGCCCGAGTAACACTTGCGTCAGGGCGTTTCCCAGATAATTCGACCACGAGGACTTCGATAACGGTTAATAGCGATTTACGTTATACCAATTATGACGGGAGAGATGTTATTGCACTGATTGCCCAAAAGAATATGAACGTGGGTTTGTATAGTAGTAATATTCTCCGGATTGATGCTGCACTAATTGCCCAAAATGGCCGTGCAGGCCGGTACTATTATGAGTCGGACTGCGGATCGGAACGTATTCGCAATACGATCACTCTCTATGGCATGATCGCATCAAGCCAGCGATATGGTTTTGCCTATACAGACAACACGGGATATATTAACCGCGATATTATTTATGATAGTTTCTTGTTATATGGTCCGCCACCGTCATTTCCGCTGACTTCAGATCAATACCAAACTATTTCGTGGGAGGAGATTCAATAACGCGGGGAGAATGCTATAATCTCTCCTATGCAACGCCGCAAAAAAATTGTTGTGGGTAATTGGAAGATGAATCCAAACGCTCTGGTTGACGCAAAGTCCATTTACCC
>Ga0209542_10000498_pt1 | contig 94699 bp, 107 predicted proteins | sample RifCSPhighO2_01_FD_184028 | JGI IMG/M metagenome (GOLD analysis project Ga0209542, IMG submission 184028) | Soil microbial communities from Rifle, Colorado - Rifle CSP2_plank highO2_0.1 (SPAdes) (version 2) | ecosystem: Environmental > Terrestrial > Deep subsurface > Rock core/Sediment ...
TGCTCCCCCGCGTGGATATGTCCTAATTTCTTTTCAAGAAATTTCCGGACCAGATCAAAGATCTAGTTAAAATCCTTAGCAGGGAAATTAAAATTGATAACCTGACATAAATGTCAGAACATCAATTTTGCTCCCCCGCGTGGATTCGAACCACGAACCTTTTCGTTACAAGTGCCCTCAAGTTTTCCTGAGGCTTGGACTATCTCATTTGCTTGTCTCTTGTATAAGAGATTTAGCAATCGGATTCTTAGTCTCTGAACCTTCCCAGAAATTCTGGGAGTGGCTGCGGATTACCATAGGCTTTTAACCTTTAGGCTTCCCGGCAATTAACCCGATTTTCATCCCGAAATTTCTTTCGGGAGCTGCGATCTTTCACAGCGAACCGCTCTACCATTGAGCTACAGGGGAATATATTAAGTTTTCAATTTGCGAACTTTTTCTGTTCCTAAATATTTAGATAGGGTAGAGCGGAACCGCTCTTCCTGGGTGTCATTTAGACACCCGTCCGCACTTCATGCAGGACCCATTGATCTACAAAGGAATATTAAGTTGTTAAACTACTTGGGAATTTTATCATCTGTACTTTTATAAATCCAGCCTTTACCCTACAGGAATAAATAATTTGCAAACACTTTTTAAAATCACTTTCTTAGTCTTTGGAGTTAATTCTCCAGCACTACTTTTAATAATAGAAATGTCAGCTGTAAATAATTTATCTGGCCTGACATAGCTTACAACTGGCAAACCCCCTTTGCTAAAATCAGATGATTTAATGCAAATTGCTGTTTTGCTGGAGTAGGGTTTTGAGGTAATTTGGCATAAAATCAAATTATCAAATTCTGAAGTTGCCAAGACCAAAGCTGGTCTAACCTTGATGCCCTTTAAGTTAGAGAATGGAAAAGTAACTAAAACTACACTGCCTACCCGTAGAGAGGCTTTGCCTACTGTAAGCTTGCCCATGCCTCATCCTCTTCAGGCCTGTTCCAGTCAACACCAAGCACTTTTTCTGATAGTAATAGGGGATTGGCCTCTGATATGCTCTTGCGGGGGGCAGTAACAATTCTTATTTCACCCTTTTCTACTTGTAGCTCGACTTCATTCCCCAGACCGCTTTCATTAAGAAGGGGTTTTGGGATACGCACTCCGCGGGAATTTCCTATCTCAATAAGTTTGGTTATCATAGTAATTACATTGTAACTACATATAATAATAATGTCAATGTCTTCTGGTATAATCACCCAATGAAGGATAAAAAGCTCATTATCCAAATAATACTTCATTATGGGTTCCTTCCATTGTCTATGAAGAAACAAATGAATGGCCAGTTTTAAAAGGAACTATTTATAAGAATAGAAACAAAGAAGGGGATTGGTCTGAATATGAAGTAACTGAATTTGAGAAAGATAAGACTTTTACATTTAATCAAAAGGTTGGGACTTACCAGGTCAGGTATACATTTACTTCTTTACCAAATGGTAGTACAGAACTTGAATACTATGAATGGGTAGATGAAGGAGAACTTGAGGAGCCATTTACACAGGATATCCTAGAAAAGCTCAAAAATATTCTAGAGCCTAAATAGCGTGAATTTAAATTAATTTACAACATGTTGTGCAACATATTGTAAAAATATGGTATAATTATTCTATGTTAAAAACTTATCTTTATATACCTGATGAGCTGGATAAACAGATAATTAAAGCAGCTAAGTCTCAAAAAAAGAGTAAGGCAGAGGTAATAAGAAAGGCTTTAGAAAAAGGCTTTGAATCTATGGAGACACAAAAACCAGGTGGCGCAGAGGTTCTTTTAAAGCTGGCTGAAATAGCTAAAAAATATAATGTCAAAGGCCCTAGGGATTTGTCTGTTAATCACGACTACTATCTTTGGGGCGGTAAAAAGAAAAATCCCAGGATTAAGCCGTGATTATTATTGTAGATTCAGATGGGTTAATTGGAACTTCGCATATTAACGATAAACATTATTCCAAGGCGACTAAACTGCTTCAAAATTTAACCGATCATGGGGCTGAGCTGATTTATCCTGCGACCGTTATCTCTGAAGCTACAGCTGTTCTTCAAATCCGCTTAAATACTCCCGAGACAGCGGATGCAATAATGGAATACACCAAGGCCGGGTTATTTAATATTGAAGCCGTAAATAACGAAGTTTTAATATCAGCGATTTCATTCCTGGATAAAAACAGAAGTAAACACGCAACCCTCTTTGATGGCGTGGTGGCCGCCATTGCTCAAAAATATAAAGCAGATGCTATTTTTAGTTTTGATAAATTTTATAAAACCAAAGGATTTAAACTAGCTTCAGAGTTATAATTATTTATCATGATCCAGTCTCTGATATAATCTTAAAATGAAAATACTTGATTCTTCCATCACATTAATGCAAAATACCAAAACATGTCAGCATATACACTAGAATCTGCAATTGGAACACTGGGAAACAGGGTACTTCAAAAAACAAAAATAATCCATGACAGCTTAGGAAAAGCTGGGGAGGAATATGTCCGCAAAAACCAACATAGGGAGAAAGCTTTATTAGCAGATATTGAATGTGAAAGTGTAGTCCTGGAAATACTTAAAAGAAGCGGGCTATCAATGCTAGTCCACTCAGAAGAACATGGTAAAGTTTTTTTAGGAATAGGTAAACCAGAATTCACAGCCTTTTTAGATGGTCTGGATGGCTCAGCAGTTTATAAGAAAGAAAGAGGGAGTGGTAGATATGGGACAATGCTTGGAATTTACAAAGGTAATGACCCGGACTATGGGGATTACCTTTTTGGGGGAGTAATGGAGCACTCAACTGACAGGCTTTTTTATGCAGTAGCTGGCAGAGGCAGCTGGGTAGTAGAGAATGGAAGAAAAAGCAGAGTCAGGACTGCTCAGGCTGACAGTTTGAACCCTGCAGAAGTCAGGATGCAGGCAAACACGCATTTTGACTGGTTATTTGACTCACAAGTCATTACAGGCATGCTAAGTAAACTTCCAGGCTTTGAGTATAAAAGCATGAACTGCTCAGCTGTCCATGTTATAGATTTAGCATCTGGAGATACTGATGTTATGCTTGAAGCCACCAGAAAAGGCAACTTAGAATTTGCAGCAGGTTTTCCATTAATTTCAGAAGCTGGAGGAATTTTAATGGATATTAGAGGAAGAGACTTAAGGGATTTAAAAATTAGTGAATTTGGACAGGATGGCTATTACCCGGTAATTGGCCTTGCTAACCCCGGTCTTAGACAGCCATTCCTGGATCTAGTTAAAGCAGCTGAAAAAACTCAGAAATAACTTTAATACCTATGATAAAAGTTATTAAGAAAATCCCTAAACTAAAATAAGTTAATTTTCTCCTAATTAAACTAAACTTTTTTAATTCTTCCAACTGCGGCTTAATTATTTTAACAACCCAAAAAACACAAAATCCCCAAAATACTAAATTCCCTAAAACATAAACTGGAAAATACTTAGGGGATAATGGTTCTATACTACCCAGTTTCCCAAGCAAAATATCAGGTCCCAAATATAGATAAAATCCTAATACAGCCAAGCTTGCAAAAAATGTATATAAAATCACTAACCTGTCTTTTGCTAAAATTGCCAGAGGCAAAACCCAATACAGGTGTTGGACAGACACCCCAAATGTAAAAATATAATAACTCAAAATTACTGCTAGACACCTCTTAATAAAATTTTTAGATCCCAAAAACAAAAGTAAAATTGTTATATAAGCACTTAAAAATAAAAGCCTGGAAGCACTTGCAAAATCTTTTATAAGTGGCAAGTCAAAATTTTCATTTGCACTAAACCAGACCCCTTTTAACACTGCCCCATAAGACATATCAAAAACCCCCTGATAGCCTAAAATGGATGAAATAACTTTTTGTGAGTTATCTTCTAAAAATGGAAGCACACTAATTAAGGTTGGAGCCACTGATAAAAAACAAAAATAGATTTTTTGTTTGAAATTAATTTTTTCAGCAAACAAAAATAGTGGAAATAAAATCAAAGGGCTGGGTTTTATGGCAATTGAAATCCCATAAATTAATCCTGCCAGTAAATAATTTTTCTTTAAAAAATATATAGAAAAAACTACAAAAAATAAAAATATCCCTTCAAGCTGTCCATGAATTGAGGAGATAATTATTGAAAGGGGATTTAATAAATAAAAAACTGCCCAACCTGCTGCATTTTTTGGTTTTGTCCCAGAATTTGCTAAAAATTTGTATATTAAGATTCCCGTTAATGTATCAAAAAAATTTGGGAAAAATTTAGAAACTACTACAAATGGCTGGTCAACAAATGGAGAAGCAAAAACTGAAAAAGTCTGGATCAAAATTGCCAGTGGGGGATAAGAATAAAAATCTAGCTTTAAATAAGGATTAAATCCATTAAATAAACTTACCCCCATGTTATATAAAAGATATATATCCGCAATATGCAGACTTTGAGAAATAAAAAATCCTCTTATTAAAACTGAAATTAAAAGCCCAAAAATTAAAATATTCCTAGCGGACTGCATAGTAAATTATTAAACTATAAAAACTTACAAATATAATGCCTAAAGTAGCATATTTTTTATACTCCCTATAATTTATAAGTAGGCTTGAAATAGCAACAAGAGGAGTCAGGTACCAACCCAGTACTAAACTTAATTTAGTCAGTATAAATATAAAATAAATTATCCCCATATAAAAAATAAATATTTTTAATTCAAATTTTCTAAACCAGAATTTAATGGATATCAGTAGTAAAGCTAAAAGAAAAATTAAAGTATTAATCTGAAAAGAAAAGTTATATGAGTTAAAAATCCTTTCTCCTAAAAATATCCCCACTGATGGATAGTTAAACTTTCCACCATAAAATTCTGATAAGTTATTAAAAATTACTCCCCCTGCATTTAAAAAAGGTAAAAATATTAAACTCATTAAAACTATTCCCCAAACTCCTGCTAAAAATATACTCCTTCCCTTCTTTAAAAAAATAATCAAATATAGGGGCATAAATATAAATGTGTAGTATTTTATTAAACCTGAAAGTAAAAAACTTGAAAAACCAACTAAAGGTTTTTTTAGCTGGTAAATTGATAAAAGCAATAACAATATTATTAAAGATTCACTGTGGGTATTTCCTGAAAGTTCAAAAATAATAAGTGGGTTAAACCCAAAAAGAAAAACACTCTTTAAATTTTTACTAATTTTATAAACTAAATAAATGCTAAGTAAATTAAATAATATAAAAATAAATTTAAAAAGATAAATTAAAAACCCTAAACTGTTTTGTCCAACAAAATTTATTATTCCTGAAATAAGTATAAATAATGGGCCATAATAGGGGACATGGACAGACCAGACAGTTTTTAACTGGCTATAATATGGGTCATGTTGGAAATCATCATATGGAGCTAAATATGGGTTCTCCTCCCAAACTGAAAAAACCCTTCCTGTAAAGATATAGGAAAAAAGGTCATCTGATGTTAAATATGGTATTGGTAAAAAAAATATATAGATAAAAACTGCAGCTAAAAATATTTTTTTAAAGTTAAGTTTTTCAAAATTTAAATATTTAAAAGTTAAAAAATAAATTAAATAGGCTATTAAATAAAGGGAAATTACCTGGATTAAATGTTCATTGTTGTGCAAATCCCACATTATTTGGTTATATTAGAAAATTCCCTGTACAGCTTAGTAATCTTTGGGTCAATTACCAGCCTGCAGTACATTGAATTTGAATTTTTTTCATAAAACTGCTGGTGTTCATCTTCAGCTTTATAAAAGTTTTTAAAAGGTAAAATCTCAGTCACAATTTTATTTTTATACAACTTTTGGGATTCTTGTTTAACTTTTTCTGCAACCTCTCTTTGAATCTGATCATGATAAAAAATTATAGACCTGTATTGCTCACCCTCATCAGCACCCTGTTTATTTAAAGTAGTTGGGTCATGCAGTTTAAAAAATACCTCTAAAATAGTTTTGTAAGAAATAATCTTTTGGTCAAACTTAATCTGGATTATCTCAGCATGCCCGCTATTCCCTCTGTGAAGGTCTTCATAGCTTGGGTTTTCTTTATCACCCCCTCCATATCCTGAGGTTACTTCTAAAACACCTTTTAATCTTTCAAATATAGCCTGGCTACACCAAAAACACCCTCCGCCCAATGTTGCAGTTTCAATCATATTCACCCATTATATAATGTGTTATCCTAATTTTATGACAACAATTGGTTTAACACTTATTGCCCTGGCCTGGGTTATCCAGCTAAATGAGGTTTTAAAAAAGAAAACTAAAATTTCACCTATATTTTTAGCACTTTATAGCCTAGGGGTTTTCTTTTTATCAGTCACAGGTTACCAGGAAGGCCACATCTTTGAACCAATCTTAAATTCAATCTCCCTAATAGCTGCAGCTTTCATCTTCTTAAAGCTTCAAAAATGAGCAAAAAAATAGTCTTAGTTGGTGGGGCTTTTGATATCCTCCACAAAGGCCACCTAATTTTTTTAGAAAAAGCCAAACAACAAGGTGATGAGCTTGTTTTACTTTTAGAATCAGATGAAAAAATAAAAAAGCTAAAAGGGGAAGGAAGGCCTGTTAACACCCAGTCCAAAAGAGCTGCTGCTCTAAAAAAACTTGCAATAATAGATAAAATAATCTCTCTTCATAAAAATATGGCCAACTCAGATTATGACAAGCTTATTTTAAAAATTAAACCATCTGTGATTGCCACAACCAAAGGGGATAAAAATATCTCCCACAAATTAAGGCAGGCACAATTAACAGGAGCCAAATTAATAGAAGTAACAGATTTAATTAATGGTCATTCAACAACTGAGATTCTAAAAAAATCAGGAATATAAACTGTGTCTGATCCTGTCAGCCAGACTTATATGTTTTCTTTCAGGCTTTTCCTCTATAACTATTGCTTCCTTTGGGTTTCTCTCGCCTCTAAGCCTTGTGTTCTCCAGTTCTAAATCATAGACTCTTTTTCTCAGACCCAGGATATCCTCCTCACTCTCTTTAATTTTTGACTCCCTGCTTCTTAAAGTCCAGGCAGAAGCTGCCCAGTCAAATAGACTTAAAATCCAGGACACCACCACTCCTAAAAGAATTGAACCCAAAACCAGTCCATAAAGTGGCACTATCAAAAGTGTCCCAAATAAATTAACATGCACGGTCAGGGTGTTTAAAGTAGAAAAATATGCAAATCCCAGTCCAAATAAAACAATTACAATCAGAGCTAGCATTCTTAAAGTTTAAAGAAGATAAGTAAAAAGTAAAAAATAGAAATGTAAGAGAATAGTTAAAGTAAATCTAAAATTAGGGTGGACCAGCCAAAATTTTCTCTTCTATAACCCTCTCCTGTCTCAGGGTTATAATATTCCCTAAAACCCCGCTCTTCTATCATCTCCACCATCTTTTCTACAATTTGGTCAGCTAAATTATCATACCCATGCTTTCGCAGTCCCTTCACAATAAACCAATTGGTATTTATCCAGGTAGGACCTCTCCACAAAAGCTTAACTTTGTAAGCTGGAGGGTCTTGGGGAAAGTAAAATGGTTCATCTGCAGCCACAGATGGAACAGGATAAGGCCTCCAGAACTCATTGGGATCCACAAGATGCTTGACTAAAGCCTCAAGTTTCTCATCCTTAAGTCCATCTAAAAATAAAGGCAAAAGTGAAGCTATAGTTTTAACTTTGGCCTTCAAATCTTTTTTTGAATAAAGAGAATAAAATATTTTATCTTCACTGTCCCAGCATTTTTCTAACAAACTATCTTCATATTTTGAAGCTAAATCTTTAAAAAACTTTGCCTCATCTTCTTCTCCAAGCTCACTAAAAAGCCTGGCTAAACTTCTGTTTGCCTCAATAAAAACACAATTAAACAAAAGCTCCTCCACATTAAAATAGTCTTTGTCTAAAATCTTTTTAGAGTTAAACCCATAAAATTGGTTTAATAAATCAACTTTTCTGTGGGTATAATGGAGTATGGCAGGGTTCTCTTTTAAATAACCTAAAGCATACTGGAAAACCGGTAGCTCATCCATCCCTGACTCATTAGGGGAGATTATTGAAATTAAGTTATCTCCGTCAGGGTCTCTGTTTTCTAAAAGCCACCTGTGAAACTTGGCAATTTTTGGTAAGGACTCTTTTAGAAACTCTTTGTCCCCATCCTTTTTAAAAATCTCCTCCACAGCTAAAGCTAAAACAGGAGGCTGGGTTATAGCAGAAGTCCTTGGCCTGGCATTAAATTTGCTTTCAATAAAAGCCCAGTGGGGCAAATCTAAATACCTGCCTCCCCAAAAAATAATATGGGGCACAAACCCATCCTCCCATTGGGCTTTTAAATGGTTTAATATTTCTTCCTTTGCCCAATTAGTATCAAAGTTTGATAAAACTATGCTGTGAAAAGATGTATCCCAAAGCCACTGGAAAGTATATTCAACTGAAGCAGGGGCTATAAATTTATAATGGGTATTCTTCCATTTAGAATACCCTTCAAAGGTATTTCCCTTAAATATCTTAACAGCTTTCTCAATATATTTTTGTTTAAGGGCCAACTTATCCATCTTTATATAGTAGCAAAAATTCCTAGTTTACATTAAACTCAAACTTATGAAAAAGGTTTTAGTAACAGGGTCAGGAGGTTTTGTTGGCAGACACCTTGTAGATCTATTAAAAACTGATTATGAAGTCATTGGTACTCTTTTTGGTGAGGATTTAAAAGATCAGGAAAATGTTTCCTATCATGAAGGCAATATCCAGGACCCCAAATTTCTAGAAGACTTAATTAATAAATATTCCCCTGACTTTATTGTCCATCTTGCAGCCAGGGCAATTTCTTGGGATTCTGATACAGAACAAATCTTTAATACAAACTTTCTGGGCACAATTAATTTATATAAGGCAGTGATTGCTAACAGAAACAAAAACCCTGATTATAACCCCAAAATTTTATATGTCTCCTCAGCTGAAATTTATGGAAAAACAACTGCCCCGGATAAAATTAATGAGCACTGTCCTTTTTTCCCTGTTAACTTTTATGCAGTCTCAAAAGTTGCAGGGGACAGGCTATCTTACCAGCTCTCCCAATCAGAGAAACTAAATATTTTAATAGCCCGCCCCTTTAACCACACAGGTCCGGGCCAGCAGAAAGGTTTTTTTGTCCCAGATATGGCTTCCCAAATTGTAGAAATTGAAAATGATCCTAATGGACAATCTTTAAAAGTTGGTAACTTAGAATCTATCAGGGATTTATCAGATGTCAGGGATATTGTCAGGGCATATAAAATGCTTCTTGAAGCAGAAACCACCCCTGGGGAAGCAGTTAATGTCTGCTCAGGTAAGGGCCAAAAAATGAAAGATGTTTTGGAAAAATTATTAAGCTTTGCCAAAAAAGAGATAAAAGTGGAAGAAGATCCTGAAAGGTTTTATCCTGTGGATATAAAACTTGCAGTAGGGGATAACTCAAAATTAAAATCCCTAACAGGTTGGGAGCCTCAAATCCCACTTGACCAAACCTTAGAAGATGCACTAGATTATTGGAGAGACAAACCTTGAAAAAAGTTTTAAGGGCTGATATGTTTATTTTCAAACTGTTTAATCAACAGTATCAGTTATGTTCCGGGCAATTCGGTAACATGACTAAATATAGAAAAAGGAGGTAGGTAGAATTGTCCGATAAAAAAACTGCTTTAATCATTGGAGTTACTTCACAGGATGGGTCATACCTGGCAGATCTTCTTTTAGAAAAAGGCTATAAAGTTGTAGGCACAATCAGAAGAACCACCAGTTTCCATAAAGATAACATTGCCCATCTTCTGGGAAAAATTACAATTGAGGCAGCAGACTTAACAGACCCTGAGTCTATAAACCAGGTTGTAGATAAATATAAGCCTGATGAGGTCTATAATATTGCAGCACAATCTGTCCCTGCAGACTCCTGGTCCCACCCTTTCTATACTGCAGAAGTTACAGCTTTAGGGATTGTCAGGGTTTTAGAGGCAGTCCGCCACTTTGCCCCCAAAGCTAAAGTCTATCAGGCAACCAGTAGGGAAATTTTTGGAAATATTGAAGCAGAAGCAGCCACAGAGAAAACCCCAATTGATGGCAATAACCCTTATGGAATAGCCAAAGCTTATGCTCATATGATGGTCAAATGTTATAGGGAATCATATAACATGTTTGTAGTTGGAGGAATTTTATTTAACCATGAATCTCCAAGACGCTCCCTTCATTTTGTTACCAGAAAAATCTCCTCAGGTGCAGCAATTATAAAAAACAAGGTTAAAAATCCTCCAGTTAATGAGTTAGGCGAACCACTGGTAGATTCAGAAGGCAAGCTTCACATGGGGCTTTTGGATGCTAAAAGGGATTGGGGATATGCCAAGGAATATGTGGAAGCAATGTGGTTAATGCTCCAGCAGGATACTCCAAAGGATTATGTTATTGGAACCAATACCACCAACACAGTCAAAGAAGCCTGCAAAGTAGCCTTTGAACATGTTGGTTTAAACTGGGAAGATCATGTTGTAACCAATGAAAAATTAATGCGCCCAACAGAGATAAAAGAGTTAAAAGGGGATTACTCCCTGGCTAAAAAAGAACTAGGCTGGGAACCCAAGACTAGCTTTGAGGAATTAATTAAATTAATGGTAGATGCAGATCTGGAAAGATTTAAGTAGGATAAATTCTTTTATTAATCTCATTAGAAGTATGTTAACTAAAGACCAAAAGGAGTGGTTAAATCATCTTTCAGATTCAAATTTTATAAAAATAACTCCCTTTGACCCAAAAATTATAGAGATCTTTAAATCTGAAAGAGATACTCTCAAGTCTTTCTTGGGGTCCAGTCAGGAAGTGCTTCTTAGAGGTTCAAGCTATCTGGAAATCCAGGGCAAAGGGGAGCTTGATATCTATATTCCAGTTTCCCCCAAAGATTTTAATCCCACTATGGAAAAATTAATTAATCATTTGGGCATGCCGGAAAGTGCTTACCCAGGAGAAAGGATGAGATGGAATAAAAGGGAAGATGGGGAAACAGTTATAGAAATTTTTTTAATAGATAAAACTATAGATGACTGGAAAAATATGGTTTTATTTGAAGAATATCTCCTAACCCACCCAGAATGCCTGGAAGAATATATTTCTCTTAAGCAGTCCTCCCCAGGTCTAACCTCCAGAGCTTACTACACCAAAAAATTAGAATTTATGAATAAAATAATAGAAGTTGCCAAAAAATAGATCTTCAGTTGCAGAGGGCAGCATCTTTAGGCTAATATACCACTCATGTCAAAAATTCCACATTTTTTTAAAGCTAAATCCAGGATTGGACTGACTAATAAACCCTTAAACCAAAAAGACTGGAACTTTGGAGTGGAGGATGCACCTGATGCAATTTTAACTCCGCAGTTTTTAAAAATTTTTGGAAACTATAAACTTAATGAGTTCACTTTCCCAAACCCTGAGGACATTGACCCCAAAGACTATTTATCTGTTTTAAGAGTTAATTTAACAGCTTATAAAGATTTAATTAATAAAAATTTAGGAGTGGGAGAAACACAAATAGTCATAGGAGGGGATAACTCTATTACCTTCTCTTCTCTTCTTGCTCTTCAAGAAAGAATGGATGTTTCAAAACTAGGAATCATTCATTTTGACTCACATGGTGACATTAATTCATTTAATGTTTCTCCTTCAAAAAATTTTCATGGCATGTATCTAAGGCCATTTTTAGATAATTTTGATATCCCCCAAATAAACAATCTGGTTCCCTCTAAATTAAAATCATCACAGGCTCTTTTTATTGGAGATCTTAAGTTGGATGAAGAAGAATCAGAATATTTTAAAATCCATAGGTTAGAAAATATTAATAGATCTGATTATCTGGAGAATAAAGAAGCTGTAATATCTAAGATAAAAGCCTTTTTAGAAGAATATGAGCATATCCATATAAATTTTGACATTGATATTTTTGATCAAAACATTGCAGGAGCAACAGGAATCCCAGGGGATGGCAGGTGGGGAAGTGAAGTTTTTGAAATCTTAAAATTTATCTCTACCCATCCTTCAGCATCTTTAGATTTAGCAGAAGTTAATCCCAAAAAAGAAGGAGCAGAAAAAACTATCAAGCTCGCACGTCAAATCTTAAAAACTATCCTTGGCCTTTAATCTTAGCAATCTCTTTATCTATATCCTCTGGACTTACAAGTTCCAAAGTCTTTTTCATATTCTCCAAAGTTGTTTTACCATCCATATGGCTGGCAACTGCTCCTTCAGCTAAAGAATGGGTAGTAATGTTGTGATGGTCACCCATATCATCATCAGGGATCATGCACCCGCAGTTTAAACACATAAGTCTTCACCTCCGATAAATTCTCATTATACTTACAAGTTTAATACTTGACAAATTTTTACTATAAGGATAAATTATTTCTAACATTATGAACTCAAGAAACTTAATAATAGCAATTGTAGTCATAGTTCTCCTGGGTGCAGGAGGCTGGTACTTTTTAAACAGCCAGAATGCCCAATCTCCCCAAGACCCAGCCCCTACTTTAACTCCTCAATCAATGACCCAGGATGAGCAAGCTCCCTCAACAGATTCATCCCAAACTGCAAGTGAAGCTGCAGTTAAAATTACCTCTTCAGGCTTTGAACCCCAAACAATAACTATCAAAGCTGGTGAAACCCTAACCTGGACAAATTCTGACACTGCAGACCATACTGTTAATTCTGCAGTCCACCCAACCCATCAAGTCTATCCTCCCCTAAATGTAGGGAATATTCCCCAAGGTGGTTCTAAATCTTTAATGTTTCCAGACAAAGGGACTTATAAATACCATGACCATCTAAACCCAACTCTGTTTGGAACAGTCGCTGTAGAATAGTCTACGGACTTCTGACTACCGTCTTCCGAAATCCCTTTTTTTGTCTTTGCAGAAGTCCGTAGACTGTAGACGGATTGCTAAATTTCACTATATCCTGGGAAGTAGTCATGTTTAATATTATCCTCATCTACTCCCATATCCTCTAAAGTTGCCTCAAGCCCTTTTACCATTGGAGCAGGACCTGAAACATAAAAGATTGATGATTGAGGATTGATGAGGGATGATTTAATCAAGTCTTCATCAATTTTTTGGGGGTCTACAATATAGTGGACTTTAAATGTAGGATATTTCTGGGCTAACTTATCAAATTCATCTTTAAAAACAATATTTTGATCCCTATTGGCATATAAAAGTGTCACATTTATTGGCAGGCCTTTTTGGTCCAAATCCAAAAGCATTGACCTAAAAGGTGTTATCCCAATCCCTCCTGCAATGAAGCAAAACTTCTTTCCTTCGGAAATAAATACGTCATCAACCACAAACCCTCCCATAGGCCCTTCAGCATCAAGCGCTTCCCCAATGTTTAATGATGCTAAATCCTTTTTAAAACTGCTCCCATGCTCACTGTCAAACCTGGTTGTTACCTGGATATTTTTTTCAAAAGGTGAGGAGGCAATTGTAAAAAACCTGTTTGCACCTCTTTCATCAGGACTTGGGTTTGGAATATGATATCTTAAAAACTGCCCAGCTCTCCAGCCCAAAAGAGTATCAGGCTGAAATATAAAAGTTGTTACACCAGGGACTTCAGCCTCTTTTTTAACCAGGGTAAGTTTCATAAAAATGATTATACCCTAAATTTTATTAAATGAATTGAGTGCAAAAAGGATAAAGTAAATCCCTGATAAAGGCATCAAAATATTTGCAAATGCAATCTTTTTTGGGTAGTGATGGATAAGCCCAAACCCCTCAATCAGCAGATAGATTTGAAGTATAATTGCAGCTGCCTGGATATAAGGCACCCAAATAAATATCAGTGGGGCACTCATCCAGGCGCTGGATAGAAGTGTAGATTTTAAACTTCCAACCCCTCCTACAAATTTTGCAATCAGATGTAAAAAAATTATAAAAGAAATAAATCCAAACCCAATAAGTGGAGTAATAAAAATTATTTCAGACATAGTTGGGAAAAAAACTAAAGATGGAGAAAAAATATCTGAATTTTTGGAAGCATAAACTTTGATTAATCCAAAAAGCAGTAACCCGAACTGGATATTAATAAAAAAATACAGGATACCTAATTTATTCGCAGAAAAGCTTCGTTTATTTTTAGATAACTTTGCAGCTTTTTTAGAAAATTTATTGGGGTGAAAAAAAGAAAGTATAATAAAAATTAAATAAGTCTTGAAACTGAAATAAACCTTTCCTCCCACGCTGTATTTAATCTATAACTGAATTTGATTTTTGTCAGTAATTCAAATTACAAATTTTAAGTACTTGTCAAAATAAATCTAGGTCAATATACTAAATCCAAACTGCCAAGGATTGGGGTGATTTAACTTTTGAGTAGAAATGTAACTATAGTAGTAATCATTTTGATCATTGTGCTTTTGGCAGCCTACTTAGTCTGGCTTAGGGGAAGGTACCAAGCTACCACAGAAGCCTCACCAAGCCCAACTCCACAAGTAACAATATCACCTTCACCAATACTTAGCCCTACACCTACTGCTTCTGCTTCAGCTAGCCCCAAAGAAGCAACTAAATCAGGGACTAAAACTGCAACACCTGCAGCTACAGCAAGGTAAGGAAGGGTATCACGGGAGGTACGGGTACCACAGGTACCACGGGTAAGATAAAAAGGACTTATGTCCCCGTGATACTCGTGATACCTTAAAACCCCGTGGTACTTTTAGTAATGTTAAAGAACTTTTCCCCATGTTAGAATAATATCCATGGAAAATCCCAAAGTTGAAAGGCTTATTATTATTGGTTCTGGTCCTGCAGGTTTAACTGCAGCCATTTATGCAGCCCGCGGAGGGGCAAATCCCCTGGTAATTTCAGGCAGGGCAGCTGGCGGTCAATTAATGCTGACAACAGACGTGGATGACTTTCCAGGATTTCCTGAAGGCATCCAGGGGCCAGAGTTGATGCAAAAAATCAGAAAGCAGGCTAGTAGGTTTGATACCAGATTTATTGAAGAAGACGTTGTATCTGTGGACTTTTCTCAAAAACCATTCGTGGTTAATACTGAAAGCAGTAGTCTAAAAGCTGAAAGCATTATAATAGCCACAGGTGCATCAGCACAATGGTTGGGTCTGGAGTCTGAGCAAAAATTTATTGGCAAGGGGGTATCTGCATGTGCAGTTTGTGATGGCTTTTTCTTTAAAGGCAAAAATTTAATAGTAGTTGGAGGAGGGGATACAGCCATGAGGGAAGCCCAGCATTTATCTAAGCTTGCAAATAAAGTGACTGTCGTGCACCGCCGTGACAGCTTGCGCGCCCAGGCTGCTTTAGAAGAGCTGGTTAAATCCAAAGAAAATGTGGAATTTAAATTTAATACAGTTATAGAAGAGATCCTGGGAGATCAAAAAGTTACAGGAGTTAAATTAAAAGATACTCAAACTGGTGAAATCTCCCAAATGCCCATTGATGGGGTTTTTGTCGCCATTGGCCACAAACCAAATACAGGTTTTCTAAAAGGCCAGATAGATCTGGATGAAAAAGGTTATATTTTAGTAACAGATGAAATCTACACCTCAGTAGATGGAGTCTTTGTAGCAGGGGATGTCTCAGACCACAAATACCGCCAAGGTGTCACAGCCGCAGGTGCAGGCACCAAAGCCGCCCTGGAAGTAGAAGACTACCTAGAAAATTTAAAATAGTATATACATTTTGTAAGACAACGTGTTACAATAATTATGGATCTAATTATTGAGGAACTAGTTATTGAAGAAGATAGACCAGAGCACATAGCCAAGCATAAAGTTACGATTGATGAAGTTTTAGAAATAGTATTTGGTGATTATATTACAGCTAGGGGAAAATCTGATAGGATACTACTTACTGGTAAAACATTAAACCAGAGATTGATTACTGTTATAATAGGTCAAAGAGTTGGATTACATAGATATGGATTAGTAACTGCAAGGTCTGCTAAGAAAAAAGAGAAATTATTATATCAGAATAAGTTTGAAAAAGAGGATAAAAAATGAAAGTAACATTTGCTAAAAAAGGAACAATAAAGCCAACTAAGCCTTTCAAAACCTTAGAGGAGGAGGCCAATTTTTGGGATACCCATGATGCGGTTGATGTTTTTGGAAAGGATATCAAAGTTGGTATCCATCATGCAGCCAAGATGGATACTCTAACTATAAGGTTTGAATCTGATGATATTCAGCAGCTTCGTAAAAAGGCATCACATCTTGGGATTGGTCCTACAACTTTGGCAAGAATGTGGATTAAAGAAAAATTAAATAAAACCACTCAAAAACAGCCTTAAGAGACTATTTAGAAAAGCTAAAATAAAACTTATTTCGAATCAGAACCTTTTTCAAAAGCACTTTTAAAAATATCTGGAATATCAGTTGAGGGAAAGGCGTTTTGATAGGCATCAGGAGCCTCTGTTATAGGATCTTTTCCAATAACCTGCTCCAAACTCATTCCATCTAAGCTTCTTCTCATAAAATTACTAAGATGACCTGAAACTTTTTTCTGATCTTCAGGGTCTAAGCCTTTTATCCAGTCATGAAATTCTTCAGAATGCATAGACTCAGGCATTGGCCATCTTTCTACAAAGTTTTCAAATGGATTTTCCTTATTAGACATGTTTAAATTATATCACAGTAACTTATAGTATTCAAATCAATAATTTTTCTTACTCTTTTATATCTTTTCTTTTTACCAAAAAGTGCTAAGATTTTTGTAATGAATATCCTTCATTCATTATTCTCAATTCTTCCATCACAACCAGTTTATGCTCACTGTGACATCCCCTGTGGAATCTATGACCCACACAACATGCAGACAGCATCTCACACTGTAATCAGGATGACTTCTATGATTCAGGATTTAAATGAGGAGGATGATAGTGAACAGTCTGAGAAAAAGTACACTCATCAGCTTTCAAGGCTTACCAAAGTCAAAGAAGACCATGCAGAAATATTAAAAAGAGAACTCCAGGTTTTATGGTCTGATTATTTTAAGGAAGAGCACTTAGAAAAATTCCCAGATTTACATGATTTAGTCTGGAAAACAATGAAATTAGCCTCAAAAACTAAACAGGAAATTAATTTGGATGCAGCAAATGAGCTTTTAGAAAACACCCAAAAAATTGCAGAGATCTTTTTTCAGACTAAAAATTTAGAACCAGTTAGAATTCCATCACTCTACCCAACAGAAGGTGAAATTGTCTCTCACAAATGACACAAAGTGTCATCCCCGACATGATCGGGGATCCAGCGTTCTGGATTCCCGCTTCCGCGGGAATGACAAGCTTATATGATATTGCTATCTAAATTTGAAGTCTCAGGCCACTCTATGGTTCCCACCCTAAACCCTGGTCAGTTTGTCATAGCCAGTTTCTTGCCTTACCTTTTTTCTCCACCAAAAGTAAATGACTTAATTATTTTTAAATCAGATAAAAAATTTATTATTAAAAGAATTATTAAAGTGGAAAGTGAAAAATATAAAGTGGAAGGGGATAATACTCTAGACTCAAAAGACTTTGGTGAAGTAGACAGATCAAAAATATTGGGCAAAGTTTTAATTTTCTGGTAAGATAAATTTAATGCCCGAAGAAAAAATAATTGAACTTGATGCTTGGAAAAAAGCCCACCAAGAAAATATTGCCCAGAATGTTGCTGATGCAACGCTGGAGCCTGCCTTATCCTCAGCAGTTCAATCCCCAAAACATGACTTAAATGACCCTCTCCCGGACCAGATAGTTATCTCCCCGGATGATTTAAAAAATGCAGATTTAAAAATCCCTGAGGTCCCTGACCCATACAAAACTGTCAGACTTATGGATAATGTCCCAGTATTGGAAAAGCTTGAGAGGGATTGGGTTTCTAAAATAGGTTTTGGAAAATCAGGTAGTGCCCTAAATGAAAAAATTGAAGCTATGAATAAAAAAATGAAAGCCCAGGGAATCCAGGGCCAGGTACAAGTAACCAGTACTAAAAAAGCCGCTTAACATTGCTTTAAGATTAAAGCAACTGTAAAATACTTCTAAAGGACAATTAACTTGGAAGCTCAACTTGCCCAAACCCCACAAAATTTTAATTTTTTCAGCCTGCTTCTAATAGCAGGAGGTATTATTACTGCCATTTTATCCATTGCAGGCCTAATCTATTATTTTTTGCCTCACATCATAGGCTGGTATAAATATAGGGACAGGGAACAATACTCATTAGGTTTTGTCCTCCTCCAGGTCACAATCCCCAGGGGAAATGAGATAAAAATAGACGCAGCAGAACAATTAATGAGCGCCCTTTACTCTATTAAAACCTCAGGCGGGTTTATTAGTTGGCTTGATTTTTTGAGGCCCCAGCCCCACATCACCTTTGAAATTGTAGCCTTGCCTGAATCCATCAGATTTTATGTCTCCTGTCATAAAAAATTCCAGGATCTGGTAGAAAAGCAGATTAATGGAGCCTACCCTGATGCCTCAATAAAAGAAGTCCCTGAATATAACATCTTTTCAGAAACAGGTGAGGTAGCCTACACCATGCTGGGGCTTAGAGCTAATAATTACTTCCCAATAAAAACTTATAAAGACCTGCCAACAGATCCCCTCTCCGGTTTAACATCAGCTTTAGCCAAAATGCAGCCAGGGGAGGGAGCAGTAGTCCAAATGATCATTGCCCCGGCAGATGGAAAGTGGAAAGAGCCTGGTAAAAAGTTTATAAAAAAAGAAAGGGACCCTGGAGATGGAGAAAAACCTAAAGCCCCCCCCGACCAAAAACAAATTGAAGCAGTTGAAGGAAAAATCCAAAAATCAGGCTTTAATGCAGTTATCAGGATTGTCACCTCTTCTACCTCAAAAGAAGCAGCCAGGGCACATTTGTCTAATATTAAGGCCTCATTTGAGCAGTTTAATGGCCCTTACAATGGTTTCTCAGGCATGAAAACTCGCTCTGAAAAAGGTTTTATTAAAGACTTTATTTACAGATACTTACCACGCTTTGACAGATTGCCAGTTTTAACATCAGATGAGATAGCCTCTGTTTTTCATTTTCCATCAAAAGCCATTGAAACCCCTCACATCACCTGGCTGCCAGCCAAGTCTGCACCTGCTCCTGAAAAGATCCCAACTTCTGGGTTATATATAGGAAAATCTGTCTTTAGGGGAGTTGAACGGCCTGTCTATATTTCAGAGGATGACAGAAGAAGGCACATGTATATTATCGGAAGGACTGGTACAGGAAAATCAGAGCTTTTAAAAACCTTAATGATCCAGGACATCCATGCAGGCAAGGGTTTATGTTTTATTGATCCCCACGGTGATGCAGCAGAGGAGATGTTGGAGCTTATCCCGCCCAATAGGGCCCAGGATGTTATCTACTTTGACCCATCAGATACAGACAGGCCTATGGGTGTGAACATGCTTGAAGCTACCTCAGAAGAACAAAAGCACTTTGTGGTGGCCTCAATTATAGGACTTATGTACAAACTTTATGATCCAAATAAAACAGGTATCATTGGCCCCCGCTTTGAACACAATGTCAGAAACGCCATGCTTACTGTTATGTCCCGTCCCGGCGGAACATTTTTAGAGGTTGTTAGAGTCTTAACAGACCCTGAGTTTGTCAAAGAGTTATTGCCCTATGTTGGTGACCCTGTTGTCAGAAGGTATTGGACTGACCAGATTGCCCAGACTGCAGACTTCCACAAATCAGAGATCTTAGACTACAATGTTTCCAAATTTGGCCGCTTTGTCACCAACATCATGATGAGAAATATTATTGGCCAGTCAGAGTCTTCATTTAACTTAAGAAAAGTCATGGATGAAGGAAAGATCTTAATTGTTAACCTCTCTAAAGGAAGGATAGGGGAGGAATACTCAAACTTCCTGGGATTAGTCTTGGTGCCAAAACTACTGGCTGCTGCCATGTCCAGGGCAGATATGCCTGTAGACCAGAGAAGGGATTTTTATCTTTATGTTGATGAGTTTCAAAATTTCGCCACAGACACCTTTGCAGAGATTTTATCTGAGGCCAGAAAATACAGGTTAAATTTAACAGTAGCCAATCAGTTTATTGGCCAGATAGGGGAAGATTTAAAAAATGCAGTTTTTGGAAATGTAGGGTCAGTTGTAGCCTTTAGGGTTGGAGTAACAGATGCTAGCTTCCTGCAGCATGAATTCCAACCAATCTTTGATGAAAAAGATTTAGTCAATATTGAAGCCTTTCATGTATATATGAAAACTCAGGTTGCAGGTGAGCCTGTCCCGCCTTTTTCTGTTTCAACTATTAAGGATATGAAAGCCTGGAAAGCTATGTTAAGGCCTGATGTAGGAAGGGCAATTAAAGAACTCTCCAGGTTAACCTATGGCAGGGATAGAACTATGGTAGAAGCCGAAATCTCCAACCGCGCCAGACTATAACCGCACCCTCTGTCATTCCCGACTTGCTTGCCCTGCCGAAGCGCAGCGAAGACGGGATCGGGAATCTATACAAATCATATAAAGGCTAGGTGTCCTAGCTAATTCACCCTTAGGGTGTACTATTTTGATACTTATCTATAAAGGCAATTTCAGACTCTTAGGGAGAAAAAAGTGGACTTTTTTGGTACAATTAGCGCGATAGGCCCGTTGCATAATGGTAATGCCTGATTCTTATACAGTCATGACGAAGGTTCGATTCCTTCCGGGCCTACATATTAGTTCCTGGTTCGAGTCCAGGCTGCTCCACACTAAATTCAAATCCTGCAATTCGAGTGAAACGGGAATTGGGTGTATAGTCCGCGCACCAGCCGATAGATTAGTGATCAAGACCCTTTCTATCGTAAATTGAGTAAATTCGACTTCTGTTATATCGTTGTAAAGCTACCAACGCTAAGTTCATTCCTGCTCCAGCAATAGCAATAGCTGCTCCTTCTCGAGTTAAGGGACTAACAATCACCGCCGCTACCACTAAAGCTCCAAATCCTTTTAAATGGGTAGATTCAAAAAATCGAGTATTCATTTCATAGTGAGTGAGTGAAGAAATTGAGAAGTCTTTTAGAAAGTAGTGCGTAGAGTTGAAGTGAGTACCAATCATAACTACTAGTTTCTCAAGGTGTTTGATGCCAAGTTGTTCATAAACTTTACCATCTTTTTCAAAAGGTTTAGGAGTAAAATACCATTTAACTAAACTTTCCGGGGAGAACATTCAGAATCTCTTTAAAGTTCTTCTAGTTGAACTTTGCCTTCATTTGTTACCCCAGTAATAAATTGTAAATATCTTTCAGTTGTAGAAACTCTTTTGTGTCCTGCTAATTTGGATATAAGGAGTAGGGAAGTACCAGATTTAAGGTGATGTGCAATCCAGGTATGTCTTAAATCATTCACCTTTGCTCCTGAGATCCCTGCTAATCTAAAATATCTGTCAATTGCAGTCCTGATATTCCTTATTAAAAGTGGTTTTCCAGTTTTTGTCACAAATAAAGTTTTGTTTTGAGTTTGTGGTCTTACTTCTAAATACCTCTTTAAAGCCTCTACAGCAGGTTTATTTAAAGGGATTGTCCTCTCCACAGCCCCTTCTGCCTGTTTAATATGAAGCACGGATGTAGGTCCCTCCAAAGTCACATCATCAACTGTAATCTTTGCCAGCTCTCCAATCCTGATTCCAGTCTGTAAAAAGAGCTCAATAATGGCAAACATCCTTAAATCTGATCTTGCAACATCCCTTAAAGCCCTATATTCAAGCTCAGATAAAATTCTTGGTGGTTTATTCTCAAATTTAGGGTGTTCTAAGCCTCTGGCTGGATCATCTTCAATTATGCCTGAAGATTTTAAGAATTTAAAAAAAGTTTTGGTAGAATTAGTCTTTCTTGAAATGGATTTAGCTGTATAAGCCTCTTTTGAGAGCTTGTCCATAAAAATCTGTAAGTCAGTTGTTTCTACAGCATTTGCATCCTCTTTTCCTAAGGATTGAAGGTGTGAAACCAGTTGCTCAATATCTTTGCCATAGGCTAAGATAGTAGCAGAAGCTCTGCCTCTACCCTTTAAATGGCCAATAAATTGCTGGTGGGCATCTTTTAAACTAATCATATTATGTCCCATAATATATATCTAAACCCTACAAATGTCAATGAGGAAATAGCCTCGAAGCATAAAAATAAGCACAAAAAAAAGATAAATTACTAAAATCCATGTCAAAAACTGTAAGTTTGCTGGTTATTTTTATAATCTCAATAGTAATTTTGATAGGCTTGGTGCGCCAAATTAAAGATGCCCTTGAGGCTGGGTCAAGGTTGGATACTGCCACAGATGAGGTAAATTCACTCCAGGCTGAGAATAGAGCATTAAAGCAAAAACTGGAAAACACCAAAAGCTTCGAATTTATAGAACAAATAGCCAGAAATAACCTAAATTTAGGGAGACCAAATGAGACTGTAGTTATTATTCAGGAGGATTTAATAAATAACTTAATCAATGCCCAAAAAAAGGTAGAGGAGCCCAAACTCCCAAACTGGCAAGGGTGGTTAAAGCTATTTTTTAGATAGTCAGCAAATTTGAATCTCTGTCAATTACAAAAACTCCCCAGACAGGCTGTTTTACAGGTGAAGGCAACTGTGGTAAATATTTATCTAAAAATACTGCAGCTGTTTGTATACCAAGTTGTCTTGAAGGTCTTAAAAGATCTTGAGGGCTAAATTTTCCCAACCTGTCCTCTTTGACTGAAGATAATATAGCTGATAGCGAATCTATAATTCTTGGAACAAGATTACCTTCTTTTCTTTGGGGTGTTAAAACATGATCTTCTGTACTATATATCTCTTTCGCTAGATTGTAGTTAACCGACCAGCTTGCACGGTTTTCTTCTAGCCTCAACCAAAGTAGGTTATCAGTAAGCAATTCATTTTTTTGGTCAACAATAGCCATGTGCTGATTTTCCAGACCTGATGTACTTCCAGGAGGCCTGACTAAAATTTCAATAACATTGCTGTATAAATTTTCCTCTGCCACCTCTCCTTTAATCTGATTTACCCACCACAAGGTAATATTTCTAATTAGAACTTCCCTTCCATACACTCTTTTTGCAAACCTTAATAGGGGATCTGGGATACTTCTTCTGGACTCATTATTAAGATAATCTAATCGGATTTGAAGATTATCTCCATTTTCTAATACTTTCCCAAAATCAACACCCTTAGCATCAGATAAATTAGCAGCATGAATTTTTAAAGCAAGTATTGACCTAGAGGTTTCTTCAGGTGTAGGTCTTCTTCTTTCAGCCATGGATTAGAAGAGCAGGAAGTTGTGTTGCGGGGAGTGGATATGTCCCAATTTCTAAAGAAATTGTCGAACCGGATCAAAGATCCGATTCTCGATCCCGTCTCCAACAACTAGCTTTGAAAAATCCATCCTTTGGACGGATTTTCAAATCTGTTGCGGGGAGTGGATTCGAACCACTGACCTGGAGATTATGAGCCTCCCGAGCTACCACTGCTCTACCCCGCGCCTGTATTATACACTCAAAGCTGTATTTTTTAAAGTCCACAACGTAGACACCCTCTTCTGGATATTATTTTTCCTCGATCTTCCTCTTAATAATTTTATCTCCCATATCTACATCTCTTCTGTCCACTTCCTTGTATTCCCACCCCATAGTTTGACTTTTAGTAAAATTTAAGTATAATTTCCCTAATATGTTAGATATAAACCCAGATTTAAGAGGCGCATATGGATATTTTAGAGAAGCGGCAGAAGAAAAGGAAGCAGCCTTAGATAAAATTAATACCAGACGTGAGTGGCTTGCAAACCTACCAGGACCAATAAACACTGCTTTAAATATATTACAAGCATTTGGAGCTGAGTTTGAATATACACCAAAAGATATGGCAATTGTGGACAAGAGTGAAGGAAGGATGCAAATCTACAAAGAAGATGTAGAAAGAGAATTAGCTAAAATTCCAGCCACGCATGAACTTCTAGCTGTAAGTTATCATCCAAATTCTCTTCCTGAATTTGATGGTCAAGCTAAACCATGGTTAGTTATGTTTGTGACTCAAATAGAAGAACATCATTTTGTTGTAGGTTTAAGATCTGAAAATGTTTATGCGCAAAGAGCACGCAAACCCTTAGTTGAAGTTAGAGAAGGGGATGCTCCATTACTTATGCTTCCTGAAGGTTATAGATTAGGTCTTTGTACAGCATCTGAATGGGACTGCATGGATCAATATTTACGTTGCCCTATGGCTGACCAGCCTATTACAAGATTACAGGATAAACCAAAACTGATAATCCCTAACTAACTCGCTTTCCTTGTATTCCCACCCCATAGCTGTTATACTCTTTAAACTCATTTAATGTTTGCAGTTTAAATATTTGACCCTAAACACTTCCATTAAAAGTTTAAATCCAAAAAAAAGGTGGTGAAAATTTATGACTAAATTATTTATTGGAGGTATTCCTTTCTCTTTAACAAATGAAAAATTAAAAGAATTATTTGAAAAGTATGGAACAGTTTCTTCAGCCCAAATTATCATGGATAAATACACAAACCAGTCAAAAGGTTTTGCTTTTGTAGAAATGCCAAATGACACTGAAGCCCAAACTGCTATCAAAGAACTTGATGGCTTTGGACTTGAAGGCAGAAAAATTGGAGTTTCAGTTGCCAGACCAAGAGAAGATAATAGAGGAGGCTACAACCAAAACAGAAACAACAATTCTTATTCTGGAAGAGACAACTCTAAAAGAGGTGGTGGAGGCAGCTTCTTAAGAGGCAGCCACAGAAGGTAAATTTAATTTTTTGAGAGTACCAAGTATATCAAATCATCCAAATATTAAAGCTGCCTACCTGGAAAAATTTGAAAAAAGGGAGCTTTGGCACAAATTAGTGGTAAAAATTCTTTGCTGGAAGGATGGACTTTTAGAAGGTAGTTCAATAGATATAACTAACAAAATTACTTCTAAAGAGTGGAAAACTTACTATAAAAAAATGGTTCAGACTAACTTAACTTATGGTAAAGAAAAAGCCCTCTCAAACCTCAAAAAAACCCAGGATGCCATTAGAAACCATGGTGGCTTTGAAGACACTGACTGATAGAATTATTGGTAATGTGGTTTGTATATATACTTCTTTGCAGAGATAATTCACTCTATACAGGCTCAACTAATAACTTAGAAAAAAGGTTTTTAAGCCACCAAAATGGAAAAGGCGGCAGCTACACCAGATCCCACAAGCCCTTAAAAATTATTTATAAAGAAATTTTTAAAACTAAATCAGAAGCTCTAAAAAGGGAAATAGAGATAAAATCCTGGAGCAGGGAAGAGAAATTGAGGCTTCTTGACAAACTATAAGACATATTGTATTATCCCATAACAATTATGAGAGAAAGAGTTTCAGGCATAAGAGAAAATATTGTCAGAACAGGTCTAGCAGGAGCTTTATTGCTTGTTGGAACAGGTGCAGTTTTAGAATATAAATTCGGACTAGTTAATAAAACAGGGGAAGCAATAGAAGAAGTAAGTTACCAGGTAAGAAAAGGTATTTCTGATGGGGCATACCATGTTGCCAGGGGTGCTGAAAGATTCCATGATTGGTCAAACCCAGGCCCAAGATCCTAAATTAAAACCTGAAACTAACTTGGGATCATGTTCAAAAGAAGCATCCAACCCTTCCATTTAAGTAGTTTGTCTTCTAAAGTCTACAGCTAAATTCCCACTGTCAATATTAAATCCTGACACTTCCCAGCTTTGATCAATTCTTTTGTTTATTTGACTCCTGACTGATTGATCTAGATTTTTCAACGCATCATTAACTTTCCCTCTAAGAAGTCCTAAATGAAATGGTAAATCAATCTTAGGTTCTCCCAAAAGAGTTAATTTACCCTGTGGATCAATTGCAAGTATTCCATTAAATTTAGCTTCACCTCCAGGCACTTCAATTACTCCATTGTTAATTATTATCTGACGCCCGGAAATACTAGTTTGGGCATCTTTAAATTTAGCTCCGAAATTAAACTCTAAGGTTTTCAAAAATTCAGTCAAAGCAGATGGAGTACTCAAAACAGTTTCAAGATTTGAAGAAGAGTTGGTAAGTTTTTCATTGACTGATTCTAATAAATTACCTGAACTTATAGGCGCTTCTGTATCAAATGCTTCACTTGTAGCCTCAACAGTAGTTGTAGGAGCAACTCTAACTCTTGGTGCTGGTGGTGGGGGAGGAGTTTCTGGTGTTGGAATTGGAGCAGTCTCTACCCTGGTAGGAGTAAGAGTGGGAGCAGGAGCAGGTGCAACTCTAACTCTTGGTGCTGGTGGTGGGGGAGGAGTTTCTGGTGTTGGAATTGGAGCAGTCTCTACCCTGGTAGGAGTAAGAGTGGGAGCAGGAGCAGGTGCAACTCTTGGTGCAGGTGGTGGCACAGGAATTGTAGCCTCTGTTCTTCTAAAAGCTGGAGATGGTAAATCAGGTGCAGGAGGGACTGGTGCAGCCTCTGGTGGAGTAGGTGTTGGAGGAACAGGCACAGTGGCAGGTGATGAAACTGTTTCATCTCTTCTTCTAAGAACATTACTTAATGCTTCCTCAGCTCTATTCAACCTTTCAACTAAACCTCTTCTTGCAGGCCCTGATGCAGCTGCAGCCCTAGCCCGCAAATCACTAACATTATTTCTCAACTGTTCTAACCTGGAAGGTGATATATCTTCCTCTTCTGGAGTAGGAGTAGCCAATCTAACTCTAGGTGCAGGTGGTGGAGTTACAGGGTCTGTTGTTTCTTCCACAGAAGGGGGAGATGTAAGATTATTTTGGTATATCATAACTGCCCTTCTGACAACTTCTTCTGGTGTTATCTTATTTATCCACTTCTTAGACTCATCACTTTCCTCAGAATTAAAATCATTTGTTAAACTCTCATTCCTTGGAAGAAGCCCAACATGTCTGTTAGAATTAGTAACCCATGCATTAGGTGGAAAGACTGGTACATGAAGAGTTAGTACCCTTGGACCACCCTCTAGAGTTGCAGCCACATGAGCTAATCCAGTATCGTTAGAGACTACCAGCTGCTGTTTAGAAAGAAGTACTGCCATTTCATCCAAATCTCCACCAACAAATCTAGACCTGGGGATTCCATTAAATATCTCTCTTAATCTATTAGGATCATATTCCGGACTTCTTGGATTATAGATAATATTTAATTCTGCATTAGGAATATCCCTTGAAAGTCTATCCATTACATCCCTCCAATTATCCAAAGAATACTTTTTCATTTTGTGGCTGGACTCTAAAATTATGGTGATTTGTGGCTTATTTTTATCAATTCTAAATCTTTCCACCAAACTTTGGTAAATCTCCTCACTATTTTCAGGAAGCTCAATTCTTGGTGCAACATCAACCCTTTGATCCGCAGGAATACTTAAGAGATCTGAAAAGAAAGCTGTAAACCTATTATTACCAGATCTTTGCTGGTCATACATCACAACTGAGGATGCAAAAAGATCCTTTATCACGAGACCATTTTTAGGCAAGGTATCTATCTCAGGCATTCCTGTATAGTGTTCAAAATCCAAAACCAGTGGATTTTGTTCATCCCGCTCATCAATCAAAGACTTGGCCTTATCAAACCCTTCGCCTCTTGGAGCTTCTATTAGTTCATAACCATACTTATCTGCTGTAGGTCTAAGCAGAGATTCTATTAAAGGAGTCGCAATTAAAGTTATTTTTCTATCTTTTCCTTCAGACTCATTAAGCTTTCTTATTCCATCAATGTAAGCTGAAGTTATAATAGCATCTCCAATTGCTCCAGAAAGGTCAATATAAACCCTGTCTGCATTGTCAAAAGCATCTCTGATTGTTGCCAGCGCATGCTCACCTTCAGACTCACCTTCTCTTGTTGGGACTCTATTTCTAGCTTCATCTGATCTTATGCGCATAAAATCTGAAAGAGTTCCAATTGAACCATCAGGCATCCTAAAAATTTCATAACCAAAAAGGTAGTATGGGTTTTCCGGCGGGCGGGGAATTATTAATGGTTCCAGTGGGTGTCTTGGGGCAAATGGTATTGGAATTATTGGAGCTTCATTTATTTCCACTTCTGGTGGGGTATATTCAAATGTTTCAGGTGCGCTTATATGGTCCCCATTTACCCCTCCAGTATCTACACCCCAACCCTCAGCCTTTAAATTATCAAGCATATCCTGATAATCAGTGGGGTTTATATCTGCATTACCTCTATAATTTCCATCTACAAAATATTTAGGATCAACATCAAATGACCCATCCTCCCTTAAAAATCCATGAAATTGGGTTTTGGTAGGGAGTAAGGTCACAGACATCTTCCCAACCTCAGGAGTTCCATCTGGCTTTAGCCTCCCAGCCTCCTGTGCCCACACATCATATGGTTTGCCCTCATCATTTAATAAAATTGATTCATGCACATCATGTGAGTTCAAACTAAAATTCCCATATTCGACTACCTCATCAGAGGTATTCTCAACTCCACCCTTAGTTAAAAACTTCATATAGCTTCTCAAGTTGTGGGTTTCAGTAGTATTCTTGTCCCAGCCCCCAACCAGCTCCTGGACTTGCTTAGGCATCAAATTTGTGTCCCCAGCCCCAATAATACTCACCTTGCCATCATCACTCTTTTCAAGCCACATGGCGGGCCCATCAAGCTTATTCCCATTAGTATCCAGAAAAGTTATCTCCCTTGTTTTATTGATATCCTCAGGGTGGATTGCCATCCAAAACTCCTCACCAGTGTTAGGGTTTTTCATCACAAAGTTTTTAGGCTTATCAAAAGCCTCATTTAAATCAACTCCAAACACATTAAACCTCTCAGGAGAAGTAGGCCCTGCTATGCCAAAAGCTGCCTCAATCCTGGTTTGGCCTTTTCCAAAAAGTGCCCCCACAACTGGAGCCTCAGACAACCCTGGCACAGCCCTGCCAATCCAGGCCTCTCCCTGCTGAATTGCCAACCCTCCAGCCAGTCCAACAGCTGCACCAAACAAAGCAGCCCCCCCGGCATTCCTTAATCTGTAAAGCTGGAATCTGTGATCCTGCTGCTCTCTATTTTGGGTAAACCTCTCATTCCACTCTCCTGTCAACCTGGTCTCTAAAGTTAAAATTTCATCATCAAGCATCCCGGCATTTCTTAATGCAATCCTTGCCCTTGCCCGCTCCTGGACAAGCTGCATTCTGCCTTGTTCAACCTTTCCTCTGGCTTCAAAAGTCACTAAATCCACATGTTCAGTTGCAGAAAAATCAAGCCTGGATTTAATCTCAGAAATTCTTCTGACAACAGCTTCTCTGTTATCATTTTGCCCATCTGACAGATCCTGAGTTAAAAGCTGATCCATGCTCAATCTTCTGCCCCCGCCTAAAAGCTCATCCCCACCTCCATTAATTAAATCTCTAACTGAAGCTGTATTGTATCTAAATTCTCTTAAAGCCTCCCTTCTTGGTGCTCCCTGAGCTGGAACTTGTCCATTATATGTTTCCTCAACCTGATCAGCAGCCCGGTCCACCTTTAAGTCATAACTTCTCCTTACTCCTGCAACTGCTGCACCAGCAATCATTCCTGCTCCTGGTGCAATAATATTTGCAGCAGCAGACCCAGCTCCCAATGCTCTGCTTATTCCAAATGAAGCCAAAGAGGCCACAGCTCCAATAGTGGCTGGGTTTAGAAGCCAGCCGCGCAGTTGATGGGATTCTGCCCAGGCTACAGCCCTATCTACTGCATTAAAGTTAGCCTGGCTTTCTGCTGCCCATGAAGTATTTGCCAAATTTATCTTTACTACCTGACTAAGCTGGTCTATAGCATACCTGTGAGCTTCAATGTCAGATCTGACAAGTTCAGCTGTCTCTGTTAAATCTGATGCAAAATATTCAGCTAGTCTTCCATATTGGGTTGCATCCCTGCCAAAAACAGCCTGGACCTGCAGGTCTCCTTGGTGATTTTGGACAAAATCCCTTAAAGCCTGCTGAATCTGGCCCTGCTCAGTCACCCTTCCTTCAACAACTGGCCTTAAAATATCATTTATCATCATGTTTTTAAGCTCACCTGTAGCTTCAACTACATTTTGACCAGCAATCAGATCACCAGATTTTATTTGGGCAACTTTAGCCTTACCTTCTGCTCTCTCCTGATCAATATTTGCCTGAGCATTTCTTGCAACATTATGGACAACATCAAAATCCCCAAGTGTATTATTGTGCTCAAGCATAGCTGCTCTTGCTCTCTCAATATAATTTTGTCTATGAAATTGTTCTGCAACCCTCATTCCTATTTTTCTTGGCCAATGCCAAAATTCATACCATTGGCCTCTTCTAAGTTCATTTCTAAGCTGCACCTCTGCTGTCTCAGCTGCCCTTCTTCCAACCTGCAAAGTTCCATTAGCAACTAAAAGCTCTCTCATAACTTCACCTGCAGTAGGAGGTGGTTGTGGTGGTTCCACAGGAGGGGGTGGTTCTATAGGTGGTTGTTCAGGAGGTTCAGTTATAGGTGGTGGAGGTTCTACAGGGGGTGGCTCAGTTCCTCTGTCAACCCTTGGCAAAATGAGCTCGCGCCTCTTGGTTAGGCTTGCTCCAGCTGCTTCCTTATCTACTGCACCATCACCAGTTGTTAATCCTGCCTCTTCTAATCTTTTTAATTCCTGGTCAACTCGGGCATCAAGCCTTAATGGGTTGCCTCTGCCCAGTCTATAATAGGGCTTGCTGTTTCTAATAAGCACAGCTCTTTTATCTCTATAATCCTGTAATTGTTGCTCAGATAGATCATTGCTTTTTATCCTTTCAGTCAAAAAATCAATCAGGTCATCTACAGGCACAGACTCCATCTGTGAATATTCATTTCCAGCTGCATCTTTGAACCTATTCCTAAATGTAGTCTTATCCTGGTCTAAAGTTTTAGCTTTGACCTCCTTTATTAATTTTTTACCAGCCCTTTCGTGAGTAGTTAATTTATCTTCCGGAGTATTTTCAAGAATGTCTAATGCCCCGTTAAAGGCATTTAAGACTTGCTCGCGGGTATCCTTTACCCGAGCTTCAGGCCTTGTCCCTGTTTCTGCAGCAGGCGGTGGTGAAGAACTAACTTCGGCAGATCCCTCCATTTTATTTTAGTTTGTCTGGCCTCCCTCACTAGGTTGACTCTCTGATGGGGGAGCATTCCTGGCAACAGTTACATTTCCCAAATAAAGATCTCTAAATTCTATAAATGCCTTTGCTAATACCTCCTGGGCATTAGGCATCTTCTCTTTAAGGTAACTTTCAATCTCTTCTTTGGTTTTTCCATCCTCATTTAATTTAATAAATTCATCTAAATTCTCAGGAGGCAGGTTATCAATAATAGTTGCACTTAAGTGATTATCAAGCCGCCCGTAGAGCTCTTTTAACATCTCTTCGCGCATTTCATCATCTAAGCTTGTCATCCCGGCATCAGTTAATAATCCTTCAAGAAATGATCTTACATCAGGAGGTATCTGTAAGATTTGTTGAGTATTATCCATATAAAAATCACCTCCTTAAAAATATAGGTTAAATTCAGTATCAGCTATTAATAATAAGTTGTCAATTAGATTTTAGCCTTATATACTTAAGTTCATGTTGGATTCTACCCCAATCCAGATAACTCTCTTTTTTATCCTGCTTTTTTTAATATATTTTGTCTCCAAACTTTTATTAAAATCTTTAGGGACACTTTTTTATTTTTTAACCCACTCCCACAAAAAAACAATTGGTCTTTTAGCCTTTTTATTTTTGCCTGGAACAATTATTCATGAGCTGGCCCATGTCATAGTAGCAGGCATGATGCTTGTTGAGTCATCTGATATTGAGTTCATGCCTGAAATAAGGGAAGATGGGGTAAAGCTGGGTAGTGCCCAAATTCAAAAAACTGACCCCTTAAGAAGGACAATCATTGGAGTAGCACCTGTATTAGTAGGTTTAAGCTTAATAATTGGCATCTCCTGGTATATTACTAATTCTTCTGGAATATCTATCTGGGTTTGGGCTTTGATGTTTTATTTAATTTTTATAGTCTCAAATACTATGTTTTCTTCCAAAAAAGACATGGAAGGGACTTTAATGGTCTTTGCCATCCTTTTTGCAATTTTAATAGCTTTTTATTATGTTGGACTTTTGGATTTTAATACAATTTTATCTTCAGGCTGGGGTCAAACTATGGTAGAGGTCTTAAAAAAAGCCAACCTTTTTTTAAGCCTGCCTTTAATTATTGACCTGATAATTTTAGGGTTTGTTAAATTAAGTATAAAAAAAATCAGATGAAGGGTAGGGCCGGGTAGTTTTGGAAAGTTTAATAAATCACACTAGTGAACTCTCCTATCTCTTCCAACTCAGCAATTTAGTTTCCTACCCCCAAACCTGATTATCTTAATTATGAAGATTTTAAATAAGATAAAAACTAAATTTAGGTAAGGAAAACGAAAGAAAAGTTTAGTAGTAAGCTAGACTTGAGTGGTTTTTGACTCAATCTTACCTACCCTTTTTTCTAAATTATTAAATTCCTCTCTGGTTGGAGCATCATCTTCTAAGTAGGCAAGTTGCTTGCCAATTATGTCTAATCGTTTAGTCAATTTAGCTTCTATACTATCAATCTTTCCTTCTAATCTCTCGCCTAATTTATCTATCTTTAGGTCAAGGTTATTAATCCTACTTAATACTTCCTGTCTAAAGGCACTTTGTCCATTAATTATAGCTCTTAGCATTTTTTGTATGTCATTCATAATAAAAATGAGTATATATCTTTTAATTGTTTGATTGCAATTAAGTTTGTCTGATGAGCAAGTTTCTGTTAAAATTCATTCCGTGGCAGGGTAGCTTAGTTGGTTAAAGCGCGGCACTCATAACGCCGAGATCGTCGAGTTCGAATCTCACCCCTGCTACTGCGTCGGAACAAGATTTCAACTTCCACAATTTCTGAATTGTTCCAGTTTGCATCTGTTCCTCCTTTCAAAATTGCTTTGCAATTTTAGGAAAGAAAATATAAACTCATAAAGAAATGATCCTCTTTGAATTTGAAGGAAAAAAGCTTTTAGCTGATGCAGGCATCAAAGTCCCAGCCTCCCAACTATTCAATCAGAGCTCTGAGCTCAGAGCTCTGCAGTATCCTGTTGTCCTTAAAGCTCAGGTCCTCTCAGGCAAAAGGGCAGATGCTGGAGGAATAGTCGTCTGCGACGAAATTTCAAATTTCAAATTTCAAATTTCAAATTTGTTGGGAAAAATAATTAATAAGGAAAAGGTGGAAAAGGTTTTGGTAGAAGAAAAGGTAGAGATTGAGAAAGAATATTACCTCTCTTTATCCTATGACACAGATTCAAGATCTCCTATTTTAACCTTCTCAGAAGCTGGGGGAACAGGAATAGAAGAAAAGGAAGTGCAAGTTTATCCAGTGGACCCATTATCACTAAAGTGTGCGGTCGCACACCCAAATGATATAACTGAAATAGTAAATAAGCTGGTCAAGCTCTTCTTTGAACAAGACATGCTTTTATTAGAAATTAATCCCCTTGTAAAAACCAAAGATGGCTGGATAGCTTTGGATGCAAAAATAAAATTAGATGATACTGCCATTGGCAGGCATGAAGCCTGGAAGGATTACCCCCCCCGCTCTGTTGCAGGCTACACTCCAACTAAAAATGAGATAGAAGCTAAAAAAATTGATGAAAATGACTACAGGGGTGTTGCAGGCTCAACTTACTTTGACTTTGATGGGGACATTGCAATTTTAGCCTCAGGAGGAGGAGCCTCAATCACAGCCATGGATGCACTTTTAAATGCAGGTGGCAAGCCTGCAAACTTTACAGAATATTCAGGCAACCCACCAAGGGAAAAAGTGGAGAAGTTAACTAAAATAGTTTTAGACAAACCCAATTTAAATGGTCTCTGGATAGTAGGGGCCCTGGCTAACTTTACAGATATCTATGAAACTTTATCTGGCATAATTGATGCCCTGAAAAAAATTGAACCTAATCCCAAATATCCAATAGTCATAAGAAGGGCAGGACCAAGGGATGATGAAGCTTTTGAAATGCTTAAAAAAGTTAAAGAATTTGATCTGCATTTATATGGTGAGGACACCTCAATTCCAGCCTCAGCAGAGATAATTGTTAAGCTTGCCAAAGAATATGCTGAAAAGTTAGGAGGAAATGGGTAACGAAGCCAGTATCGTAAGGGAGTTGGACGTTAAACGTAACCCCTAAACCAAACGGGCATCGAAACCGATAAACTTTATACGATGTTAATTTTACCTGATAATCCTAAATTAATTGGCCAAGGTATCACTGGTTCAGAGGGCTCAAAGGCTTTGGAAACCATGTTAAGCTATGGCACAAAAGTAGTTGGAGGAGTAACCCCAGGTAAAGGAGGCACTGATGTTTTAGGTGTGCCTGTTTTTAATTCTGTAAAAGAATTGTCAGAGAAATTTGGTGAGATTGATGCAACTGTAATATATGTGCCACCACTGTTTGTAAAAGCTGCAGCTGTGGAAGCCTTAGAGGCTGGAATCAAATTTTTGCTGATATTCACAGAAAAAGTGCCTACTTCTGATTCTGCATATATTTATGCTCTGGCACAAGAAAAGGGAGCAAATATTATTGGACCTTCTTCTGTGGGCCTGATAAATCCTGCAAAAAAACTAAAAATAGGCTCAATAGGTGGGGCAGACCCTGACAGGGTTTTTAAGGAAGGTAATATCTGTATTATCTCAAAATCAGGAGGCATGAGCAGTGAAATTGGTCTTCACTTAAGAAATAATGGTTTGGGTGTTTCATATGCTTTAGGAATAGGTGGGGACAGGATTGCAGGCACAGATTTTGCAGATTTTTTAATGGCAGTTGAAGATGATCCTAATACTCAAGCTTCTGTTATTTTTGGAGAACTGGGTGGAACTTATGAAGAAAGAGTAGCAGAAATGGTCAAAGCTGGAAAGATTAAAAAACCTATAGTAGCATTTATTGCAGGTGAGTTCACAATGACTTTACCTTCAGAGGTGCAATTTGGCCATGCAGGTGCAATAATTGAAGGGGAAAGAGGTAAACCAGACCACAAGAGAATGGTTCTTAAGGAGAGTGGTGTTCTAGTTGTTGAAGATTTTGACCAAATAGCAGGATTACTAAAAAAGGCTTTACAATTTAAAATTTGAAATTTACAATTTGAATTCAAATTTAAAATTAAAAATTGAAAATTCATAAAACATGGCTAAAACTGTTAAGCACAAAGAGCTCAAGTCATATTTTGGGGATAAAGACCACCTTTTGGTCTCCCAAAAATCTTCTTTTGCTCAATTAATCTTTGAAATGCTCTCAGAAAAAACTCCTTCTGAGAATGAACTTAAAATCTTTGAACTTATCTTAAATTTATCTATAGATCATGGGGCAGAAACACCCTCAGCAGTAGCCACAATCCAGGCTTCTCTTGATGGAAAAAATATCTCAGAATCAGTTGCAGCAGGAATTTTGCAAATAAACTCTTCCCATGGTGGAGCAATCGAACCCTGCATGGAAATTCTCTATTCAATTAACAATGAACAATTACCAATTAACAATTTAGTTGATGAGTATTTGAAAGATGATAAGCGTATGCCAGGCTTGGGCCACAGGATCTACAAAGATGAAGACCCAAGGACCAAATTAATTTTTGAGAAAATGTCTGAGTTTAATATGGATAATAAATTTATAAATATTGCCAGGGATCTGGAGAAGGAAATGGAAGCTCAAAAAGGCAAGAAACTGCCTTTAAATATAGATGCAGCTATAGCAGTTGTACTCTGTACCCTTGGTTGGGATCCGAAACTTTCCAATGCAGTTTTTATCATTGCCCGCACTCCAGGCCTCTGTGCCCAATATTTAAACACCCTTGACAAGTAAGCTAAGTTTTTGTAATGTATATTACATAAACATGTCTATAAAACTTTTTAGAAATATTATTAAATGCCAATACCCAATGCACAATTGGGTGAGGCTTTGTGGGTTGGAGGCCCCAAAAGAATAAGGGTCATCCAAATTAAATAAACCCACAAAGCCACCTCAGATAGGTGGCTTTTTTTATGTTTTAAAAATATGAGTATAGACAGAAAAGAACTAGGATCAAATGGATTTATGATTAACCCTATTGAAAGAGGGCAAACCTTTATTGCCAGAGGAGCTGGTGGGATAGACAGGACCCTAACTGTTTTAGGAATAATGGGAACAGATGTTTTAATGAAAGAGCATGACACCAAAGAAGTTGTGACCGAAGATCTATTAAATATCTCAAGGAGAGGCCATATAGATAACAGGCCAATAGTTGAAGTATTTCCACCAGTTAATGAAAGATTAATTGATATTAATGCAGAATAATTGATTTGACTTATAGTAAACAGTTAAGTATAATTAGTTTTACAATTTAATATTAAAAAGGCGTTGAAGGGATTGATTGGGATCCCTGAGCTGATTAGGCTATCCTGAGAGAATTCGAAGGAATGTCTAATCCGGAAGTCTTCCGTTATCATAAGACAGCAGTATGTCAGCCAAAAGCTAGAGTACTGGAAGAGGATACTTTTCCTAAACTTTAGCGACTTACAAGTCGCTTTTTATTTGGAAAATTATCAAACACAAGGTGGCACCGCCTAAAGAAGGCCCTTGTTTGTTCATTAGTTTTTAGTGAGCAAGCAAGGGCTTTTTTAGTCCTAAAAAGATGAATATAAAAGGGTTAGAATATTGTTTTGAATATGCAGGTTCACAGGTTTATAAGACCAATAATTTTGATGCTTTACCTGGTGACTCAAAGAAATTATTAGAGCCTCAATTATCAGAGGTAGCAGCTTGCGCATTTCAAAGATCTTTAACGCCTGAGTTTAGTGAGGATGTAGCAAGTCATATAAGAGGAGCGGATTTATATATGACTGTTAATGACACTCTACCAACAGGTTTTGCAGCATTAAAAAATTATCCAGCAGAAGGGGTTATCTATATTGCAGGAATAGTCAAAAAACCCCAGGCCCCTTCCAGGGTAATTGAAAAAATTGTTAACCACTACTTGGATCAAAATCAAGCGGAAACAGTTGCAGTTAGGACTCAAAATGACAGGGTTGTTGAAATCATGGCTAATACCTGCTCCAGAGTTATTGCAATGGATGAGGTTGCAGGAAGTAAACAAATTACTTTGCTTCAGAATATAGGTTTAATCACTCCAGAAACTGAAATTGATGAAAAAAGATTAGTCCTTCCAGGCTACTTTGGCAGTCCTATGATTGCACAAGGTGAGCGTAGAAGAAGCTCAAACCCTAGAGTAACTAATTTTACAGATATTTTAGATTATAGTGCTGGAGATGCAATGCTTTTAGTAGGCTATAGGAGGTTATTATGAATACAATTTTTGTTGTTTGTCAGCACGGTGGAGAAAAAGCCCCCTACAAAGTTATAAACAAATATTTTAAAAAATTCAAATTATTAATAGCAAATAAGGAAGCCTTTGATAATAATGTCAGGTTTATAGAAAGTGACTTAAACCGCGCATTCCCAGGCAATCCTAAAGGTACAAAAGAGGAAAAATTAGCTTCAAAGTTATTAAAACAGCTTAAAAAATATGAGGCTGTGCTAGATTTTCATACAGCAACTGACCCTTCAGAACTTTTTATTATTACAACCAAACTAACTCCCAACCACCTAACTTTAATCAATAAACTTAATACAAAAAAAGTGGTTTACATGCAAAATAGCATTGCCTCAGGAAAGTCTTTAATTGATCATGTGGATTTAGGAATTTCTCTTGAAGTTGGAGGAAAATCAGAGAGTACAAAAAAAGAAGTTAAAAAATTCATTGAGGACTATCTTAAAAATTATGTTGAGGATCAAAATAAGGAATATTTTGTAGTGTTTGATGTTTTACTAAGGGAAAGTAAAAATGAAAAACTATCAAAAGAAATCTCTGCCTTTAAACTGGTTAAAAAAGGTTTCCTCTTAAGTTCAAAAGGCAAAAATAATAAATATTCCCAAAAAGATTTCTACCCAATTCTTCCCAGAGAAAAAAGTTATCCAAACATTCTTTGTTTAATGGCTAAAAAAGTAAGTTTAACTTCACTTCTGAGAGGTGGTGATGACAAATGGAACGATTACAAATCTCAAAGACAGACATTGCCATAGCAGGTTTAGCAATTCTGACAACAAGTTTTGGGCTTAAGCTTATGGTTGATACTGATAGGCAAATGCAGGAAGATAAAAAAGTCTGTATTGAGGCTGGACAGATAGACCAAAAGGGAAATAGGCTAGATGGGTTTATTGAAGGCAGGGGTTGTGAAAGGTTTTTCCCAAAACAGATTATCTTCTACCCATATGGAATGGGAGGCTGGTAAACTTGGGGTCAGGATTGGCCCCAAGTAAAACAGAAGTTGTGATAAACTAAAAAGGAATTTATGAAAAAAAGAATTTTAACAGGAGACAGACCAACCTCAGATAGTTTTCATCTTGGAAATTATGTGGGTTCTTTGCAAAACAGGGTTAAGCTTCAGGATGAGTATGAAACCTTTATCCTGATTGCAGATCTGCATGCCCTGACCACCCATTTTGACAGGACTGATGTTTTAAAAGAAAATATAAAAGGCTTAATGCTTGGGTATCTTTCTGTGGGTTTGGATCCAGACAAAGTCACTTTCTGTCTCCAGTCAGGCCTGCCAGAAACTACTGAGATTGCTTACTATCTCTCCACTCTCACTCCCAGGGCAGTTATACAGCGCCAGCCTGCTCTAAAAGAAAAACTAGACCAGGGTAATCAGGACACAGTAGGACTATATTATTACCCCGTACTCATGGCTGCAGATATCCTTACCCCCAGAGCTCACCTGGTTCCTGTGGGTAAAGACCAAAAAGCCCATGTAGAGTTTGCCAGGGACATAGCTATTAAGTTTAACAACCTCTATGGAGAAGTTTTTCCTATTCCAGAGCCCCTGATAGGTGAAGTTCCTACTCTTCCAGGCACAGATGGTGCAGGTAAAATGGGTAAATCCACAGGCAATGCAATCTACCTGACAGACTCTAAAGAAGTTGTTGAGAAAAAGGTTATGGGAATGTACACAGACCCAAATAGAACAAGCCCCACAGTCCCGGGAAATGTTGAGGGCAATCCAGTATTTACTTATCTAGATGCATTCTCAGATTCAAGTCACCAGTCACAAGTTACAAGTTACAAAGAGAGATATAAAGAAGGTACTGTAGGGGATGTGGAGGTTAAAAAATTCCTAGTTGAAGTTTTAAATACCTTTTTAGAACCTATCAGGGAAAGAAGGAAAAAGTATGAAGAAGATCCAGAACTGGTAGAAAAGATCCTCAAAGAAGGTACTCAAAAAGCCAGGATTGAGGCCAAAAAAACTTTGACAGAAGTTAAAAAAGCCATGAAGCTAAATTACTTTGATTGAAGTTCTTTTTTAAAAAGCCTATAATCTCACATCTATGAAGGAAGAAGAACCTGTTCAGCGATCAAATTCTCAAGGAAATCAATATGAAATTATAACTGTAGAACTCTTTATGGGCAGCATTGAAGAAGGTAAAAACAGTTTAAGGTATAGAGGTCCTTATGTAGAAATTAACTATAGTGATATAACTTTTGAAGAACATCATGTTGTAGAAACAAAACTTTTTCCCAGAACAGACCAAATAGCTTTGAATTTTCCTACATACAATGAATATGATAAAAAGCTAAAAAAGGTTTACAGCTGGAAAAAGGGAGGAGTAATCACTGTTGAATATGTTCATGGTCTGGCAGTAGGATTGATTATTCATGAGGCAGAAGATGCAATGGTGGAATTTGGATTTTTAGGGTCAATGCTCTCTCCAGATAAAAACAGAGAAATGAACTATTATGTTCAAGAAGCTTGTCTAGATGGAGGCAGAAGCTATCCAATTGACGAACTACTAAATCCAAAATATTATGGAGAATACAAAAGACATGGCCACAATTGATGATTTTGTAAAACTGGAAATGAGAGTTGGGACTGTTTTAGAAGCTGAAGAAGTAGAAGGTTCAGATAAATTGATTAAACAGATTGTGGATTTTGGGGATGAAAAGCGCCAGATCCTTTCAGGAATTAAAAAATGGTATAAACCTGACTCTTTGGTTGGAAAACAATTTGTCTATGTCACAAACTTAGAACCAAGGTTAATGATGGGATTGCAGTCTCAGGGCATGCTTCTGGCAGTGGGTGAAGACAAACCTGTCATACTCAAACCCTCCAAAAAAGTCCCCAATGGTTCTAAAATTAGATAATTGACTTTTTTATCAGCAAAGGTAATAATTCAATACTATGAGTCCTGAAATTAATTTAAGAATATGGGTTCCTGAAGGTTCTCAGGAGCAGCTACTGGAAACTGCAAGGAACATTCCAGGTGCAGAAATTAAAACCTCGTCCCAGATTTACAGAGTTAAAGATTTAAGGACAGAACTAGATGTCTATTTAGCTTCATTTAAGGCCCGCGTCCAGGGATTAATGGACATTGAAGATGATGAAATTGATGTAATTAAACCTTGCTATAGGGATCTCTTAGAGGAAACTTTTAACGAAAGAGTAGAAAAACTGGATAATAACAGGTTTAGACAATTACAGCAGGATCTGGTAACAGTCTTTCTTAAATGTACAACAATAGATCCCTGTTTAGTAAAACAAGATAAAGCAGAAGATGCAAGGTGGGGTTTGACAGTGCTACATCCAAGGGCTGTAGATGCAATAATATTCAGATTTGGACTTGCTGATGGAATGTTAAGAACTTATGAAGAAGTTGGCTTGGAAGTTTTAGGAACTTCAGCAACGCGTGCACGGCAAATTACAATTGATGGTATGAAGAGATTAAGGGACTGTTCTAATGCCGGACCTTTAAGAGAATATTTAAGGCCCCCTACTCTTTATTAGTCTAGCTTTTAGGCTCAGTTTGTGGTATATTTGGCAGATGGCAAACTCAAATGCTAAATTCAAGCTCCCAATAAAAGCAAAAAACCCATTTTCATCCCAAAAAGGCAAAAATGGGGCCCCAAATAAATTTATAGGTTTTTTAAGGGGAATTGCAGTCTATGTACTTATTACCCTGGCAGCCCTGGTCTTTTTTGCAGGACTTTCTGGTGGCACAAAAACTGGTGATCAGATCCCTCTCTCTCAGGCTGTCCAGGATGTAAAAGACCAAAAAGTCCAAAAACTGGATTTAGAAGGAGATAAAGTCAGTGTAAATTATAAAGATGGCAAAGTAGCCTCCACCAGAAAAGAACCAGGGGAATCTATCTATCAGGTTTTAAAAAACTCAGATGTTGACCCAAAAACAGTCAATATAGAAATAAAAGATATGTCCTGGCAGCAGGGCTGGTTTGCTTTGCTTGGAACCCTACTCCCGGTTTTAGTTATGGTCATCCTCTTTTTCTTTATCTTCAGGCAGGCCAAAGATGCAGGCCAGGGAATATTCTCTTTTGGCCAGTCAAGGGCAAAGCTTTATTCTAAAGATGCCCCTCAGGTTAAATTTACAGATGTGGCAGGTGTAGATGAAGCCAAGCAGGAGCTTTCTGAGGTTGTTGATTTTTTGAAAAACCCCGGAAAATATAAAGAGATTGGAGCCAGGACCCCTAAAGGCGTGCTTTTAGTAGGGCCTCCGGGAACTGGAAAAACCCTGCTTTCAAGAAGTGTTGCAGGTGAGGCAGGTGTCCCATTTTTCTCTATTGCAGGCTCAGAATTTATGGAAATGTTAGTTGGAGTGGGTGCAGCCAGGGTCAGGGATATGTTTGCAACTGCTAAAAAAAATGCCCCCTCAATAATTTTTATTGATGAGATTGAATCTATTGGCAGGATGAGGGGCCAGGGCTTCTCAGGAGGCCATGATGAAAGGGAACAGACCTTAAACCAGATTTTAGTAGAGATGGATGGGTTTGCCCCAAATGAATCAGTCATAGTCATTGGTGCAACCAACAGGCCAGATTTATTAGACCCAGCACTGGTTAGGCCAGGAAGGTTTGACAGGAGGGTAGTTATTGGCATGCCCGACCTATTTGAAAGAAAAGCCATAATTGGACTTCATATGAAGGGAAAACCCTTTACTAAAGATGTAGATGTAGAAAGAATAGCCAGAAGAACTGTAGGGTTTTCTGGAGCAGATTTGGCTAACATGTTAAATGAGGCTGCAATTCTAGCTGCCAGGGAGGCTAAAAAAGAAATTGATAATAAAGACTTGGAAGAAGCTGCAACCAAAGTAAAACTAGGTCCCCAAAGAAAAAGGATGCAGTCTGAAAGGGATAGGTCCTTAGCAGCCTACCATGAAGCAGGTCATGCTATAGTTGGCCACAACCTGCCAAATGTAGACCCGGTCCACAGGATCACCATAGTCTCCAGGGGAATGTCTGGGGGCCACACTATGTTTCCTCCAACAGAGGATAGGTCAAATGAAACAAAATCAAGGTTACTTGAACAGATCTCTACAGCCTTAGGTGGAAGGGCTGCAGAAGAGCTGGTCTTTACAGATGTTTCAACAGGCGCAGCCAATGATTTAGAAGTTGCAACCTCAATTGCCAGGGATATGGTCATGGAATATGGGATGTCATCCATAGGTCCGATAAATATTAAGCCCCGCTCAATGTTTGGCATGTACAGGGGAGGGGAAGAGGGTACTGATATTTCAGAATCTATGCAGTCAAAAATAGATGCAGAGGTTAAAAAAATAATAGACACAGGTTATGCCCAGGCTAAAGTTATCTTAAAGAAAAACAGGCACAACTTAGATAAAGTTGCCAAAGCTCTTTTAGATATAGAAACCTTAGATACAGATGAATTTGAGAGTATTGTGGGTAAAAAAAGAGGCTCAGTCCCAAGATCCACCCAAACCCCAATACTAGCATAGCTTGATTCAAAAAGCCCTGGAGGATATCTCAAAGCAGCGCTCAATTACTAAAATAGTCATTGCCCACAGGCTCTCAACAGTCCAGCGGGCAAACCAGATTATAGTCATGGAAAGGGGCAGGCTGGTAGAAAAAGGCACCCACTCCCAGTTACTTAAAAATAATGGAGTCTATTCAGAAATAGTTAAACAGTCTGAGTTAAAAGCTTAACCTCTCACTTCCTCTTCGAGCGAACGAAGTGAGTCGAGAAGTACATTTTGTAGTTCTCGGCTGCGCTCGAACAAAAAAGAATTCATTCTCTTCGACTGGAGTGGAGAAATTCCCTTAACTATATCCTTTTAATATATACTCAACTATTTTTTTAGTCCCATCTGAAAATAGGGAATTACCCTGGGTGTATTTATCATAACTGGCATAAACCCTGTTTATTGCCCCTGGAAGTTTTCTTGGATCAGGTACATAAACTCCTAAGTGGTTATCTACCACAAAATCCACATTATCCTTCTCCTGCATCCCAATCCACGAAGTAATTATTAGAGGTTTTTTTAAAACAGCACACTCAACTATTGTCCCTGGCCCTGCTTTGGTTAAAATAATATCTGCCTCCTGATAAAGCTCCATTAAGTGGTCAACATACCCATGTACTTCTAAATTGTCATTCCCAGCCGATAAGCGGGAATCCAGTTCTTTAAATAATTTTTTATTCTCCCCGCAAACTACTACTATCTTTTTGCTGGGAAAATTATCCAAAAGCACTTCAACCTGCTTTTTAATATTTCCACTCCCTAACCCTCCCCCTAAAACTAATAAAGTATTAGAAAACCCCTCTTTTTTAATAGTTTTAAAGTGGTTTTTAAGTGGGTAATCAATATGCACAATTTTATTACTTTGGCCTTTTGTTAAAGCCTGAGCATATTTGCTTATAACTTCAGTTGGAGTGATAATTTTGTCTAAATTTTTATCAAACCAGATAATGTGAGGATACCCTAAATCTGTCACTATATTTATAAATGGGGCCTTGTGTTTGCTCCTCCCAACAGTTTGGGGGGATATATGATGGTGGGTTGTAATTATCAAATCTGGTTTTTCAGAATCTATAATCTGTCTTAAATTCTTCCCCCAAACCCCTCTTATAAAAAGCCTTAAAAGTTTTACCCCAAGTTTGTTGTTGGTAACTACATAGATAAAGTTATAAAACCCCTGGAGCTTAGAAGAAAATAAAGCATAAGCAAAACTTGGGTCAGTTTTTACCCCCATCCTGGCTTTGCCCAAACCCTCTTGTAAGACCACCTCTATACTTACGCCAGCTGGCGGATTAGCCTCAATCTCCTCTTTTAAAGCCTGGGCAGCCCTTAAGTGTCCTGAGCCTGTTTTTGAATAAAAGACTAAAATTTTGCGCATTGTGATAAAATTGTAACACTGTCCAGTCAGTTTATGAAAACAATTGACCTTGCAATAGTAATACCCACCCTCAATGAGGAAAAGTTTATAGGCAGACTTTTGGACTCTATATATTTCCAATCTGTCCACCCAAAAGAAATCTGTGTGGTTGATGCAAACTCCTCTGACGCCACTATAGAAGAAATAGAAAAAAGAAAGTTTTATCTAAGCCAGATTAAAATTTTAAAAGTTAAAAGGTCAACTGCAGCCAAACAAAGAAATATTGGGGCAAAATCCACAATCTCAAACCACCTTTTATTTATGGATGCAGACATGCTTATGCTTTCTCCTAATACCCTGGAAAAATATATGGAGGAAATTTATAAAAAAAAGCCTGACTCTGCAGCAGCTTTTAATTATCCACTCTCTGATTTATGGAAAGATAAGATCTTTTTTTATGGAATGAACTCTGTTTTTGCCCTGATCAAACCCTTCTGGCCCATGGCTAATGGCATGAATCAGTATATAAGAAGGGATATATTCCTAAAAGTTGGAGGATATGCAGAGGATATCTATCTAGGTGAGGATTCAGAAATTATTCAGAAAATTGCCAAAGTAGGGGGCAAGTTTATCTATTTAAAAAGCTCGAAGATGTATACCTCAGTCAGAAGGTATGTTTTAGAGGGCAGAAGAAATTATGCAATAAAGATGTTAAGGTCTATGTATCACATCACCAGGTATGGTTATAAAGGAAATCCTGTAGAATATCCATTTGGAATTTTCAAGACTTTGCAGTAATACTCTCCTTTTATGTCACTAGAAAGAGCAGAACAATTCAAACACTACTGGGAATATGGACCAAATCCCACCAACCCCTTTGACAGTGCTTTGCGCAATGCATTAGAACTTTGGAATTATGGCTGGATTGGTGAAACAAAATCTCATGGCTGGGAGTGGTATAGAATGGATTATCCGCAAGATTATATAGGCACCCGTTTTGAAGGGAATCCAAAGGCATTTAAGTTATTAAGGGGCAGATTAAGGTTTCTAAGTGGTATTGCTATGGAAGGCAGATGGAAATTTGGATGGGATCAAATAAGGGTTATCCAGCCTGATCTTGAAAGAATAGGCTCCACTAGATTACAAGATTTAGAGTCATGGAGATATGGCTGGTCTCCTGCCTGGAAAGAATTAGATAGAGCTTTCTTAGATGCATGCAGGATTAATATTTATCCAGACCAGGCAATCAAGGTAATGGTTGGACCAAGGCCATTCAATGTCCATGGAGTAGGCAGTGATGAATTAGAAGTCCCCCTAAAAGTCTCAGGTCCGCTCTCAAGAAGAAAAACCAGAAATGATCCAAGATTCAGAAACATCCCGCTTTTTTAGTTCAAAATCTGTTAAAATCACTTCATGAAAAGGTTAGTTCTTGTAGATGGAAATGCACTGCTCCACAGAGCTTATCATGCCACCCCTCCTTTAACCACCTCAAAAGGTGAGTTAATTAATGCAGTTTTAGGTTTAACAAATATGCTTTTAAAATGCTGGGATGATCTCACTCCTGACTTTATGGCTATAGCCTGGGACAAAGCTGCTCCAACCTTCAGGCATGCTGCTTACACTCAATATAAAGCTACCAGGGGCCCAACAGATGACAGCCTTCACAGCCAGTATGACAGGGTCCACCAGGTAATTAATGCTTTAAATATCCCTGAATTTGGAGTAGATGGCTATGAAGCAGATGATTTAATAGGCACCCTTGCCCGCCAGGCAGTAGAAAAAGATAAAAAGCTGGAAGTAATTGTTTTAACAGGAGACAGGGACATTATGCAAATTATAGACAAGAGAATAAAAATTTTAATGCCCAGAAAAACTTTAACAGATGTTGGCCTTTATGGCAGGGATGAATTCTTTGCCAGGTTTAACTTTGAACCCAAACAAATTATTGATTATAAAGCTTTAGCAGGGGACCAATCAGACAACATCCCTGGAGTAGCAGGCATTGGAGAAGTTTCTGCCACCAAACTTATAAACCAGTTTGGTTCAATGGAAAAAATCTACATTCCTAAAAATCTAAAGACTCTACCAGAAAGAATGCAGAAATTATTATCAGAGGGAGCTGAATCTGCAGTTTTGAGTAAAAAACTAGCAACATTAGATTTAAAAGCACCTATTAAGCTTGATTTATCAGCCTGCAAAGTCCATGACTATGATAAAGGTAAGGTTATTTCTGTCTTTGAAGAGCTTGAATTTAAAAGCCTAATTACAAGGCTCACTGGCTCAGGATCTGATCCATTAAAAGGCTCTTCAAACGTCATTGCGAGCGCAGCGAAGCAATCTAGTTTGGATTTAGAGATTGCCGCGTCGTCCACGACTGAAGTCGGGACTCCTCGCAATGACAGGGGGATACAAAACCAGCACACTACTGATTTAGACCAGGCTGTGGAACCAGTCCTAAAGAAGATGACAGAAGCTGGGGTACTAATAGATCTTAAGTTTTTAGAAAGATTAGGAAAAGACTTAAAAGCCAGATTATTAGGTTTAGAGAAACAAATTTACTCATTTATAGGACATGAGTTCAATCTTAACAGTCCAAAACAGCTTTCAGAGGTCTTATTTGATGAACTCCATCTGCCTGTGATCAGAAAAACGAAAACTGGAAGAAGTACAGATGAACAAACTTTAAATGAGCTCTCCTCAGCCCACCCTTCAATCCCTCTTTTATTAGAATACAGGACTCTTTTTAAACTGGTCTCAACCTACATTGATGCCCTCCCCAAATCAGTAGGTATAGACGCCCGGGTCCACTCAACCTTTAATGTAGAAGGAGCAGCTACTGGCAGACTCTCTTCAACTAACCCAAACCTGCAAAATATTCCTGTTAAAGGAGAAATGGGTGGGGAAATCAGAAAAGCTTTTATTGCCGAAGGTCAAGAGGAGGACAAGCGCAAAGCGCTTGGAGTACTCATTGCCCCTAAAGGTAAAGTTTTATTGGGTGCTGACTATTCCCAAATTGAACTAAGGATCTTAGCCCACCTTAGTGGGGATAAAAATTTAGAAAAAGCTTTTAAAGAAGGCTTGGATATCCATGCCATCACAGCCTCAAAAATCTTTAATGTCCCTTTAGACCAGATTACCAGACAGCAGAGGATGGTAGGAAAAACCATGAACTTTGCCACCCTTTATGGACAGGGCCCAAGGGCTCTCTCTCAGCAACTAAAGGTGGACTATGCTACAGCCAAGCTTTATATAGAAGAATACTTTGCCCAATTCCCCAAAGTTAGAAACTGGATGGCCAGTGTTTTAGAGTTTGGTTATAAAATGGGGTTTGTAGAAACTCTATCTGGCAGAAGAAGGTATATCCCGGAACTCCAGGCTGGCAACAGGATGCTCAAATCTTTTGGGGAGCGGGCTGCCATCAACCACCCAATCCAGGGAACTAGCGCAGACATGATCAAAAAAGCCATGGTAGAGATTGGGAGAGAGCTATCAGTCGTCAGTCGTCAGTCATCAGATAAAAAAAATCTGAAGACTGACAGCGAACAAAGTGAGCGGTCTGATAGCTGTAGACTCATTCTCCAGGTTCATGATGAGCTTCTCTTTGAATGTAACCCTAAAAATTTAGAAAAAACTGCCAAATTAATAAAAGAGAAGATGGAAAACGCCCTAAAACTTGATATTCCAGTAGTAGTTGACCTAAAATCAGGCTCAAACTGGGGTGAAATGACTCCCTTAAAAATCTAAACCACCATTTTTTTAACTTCCCTCATTTCTTTCTCAAACTTTATAAACCCACTCTTTTCTAAAATATAAAAAAGTAAAGAAACTAAAGGATATAAAAGTAGTGATAAAAGAGAGGAAAGAGATTGTAAAGTTATAAAAAATAAAATTGCCAAAAATGGTGCAATAAAATCTTTATAAGGCTCAAGCATCTTATTAAATTGGTCTTTTATTAATTTTTTGGTCAAGTCATTAGAAATTGTAGGAACTTTTGTAGCTTTTGGGGCAGGGGTAGAAACTGATAAATTATCTAAAATGGATGGGTCCAGTCCCTGCTGCTCTAGAAGCTGGGGATTAGACTTTAAAAAATCTATCTGCTCCTGGGTAATCTGGGCTAAATATTTATCACCCTTAACTAAATCTAAATTACTGGAAGGCATTGTAAATTTAAGTGTGGTGTCTATTAAACCATCAGGGATCTCAAATCCTTTTTCTTTTATAATTTTATTTATAGAAAGGTAATATCCAAAAGATAAAACTAATATTAATAATGTAGTAATAAGCTTTATTGATGGGATTAAAAGTATAGTAGGGGAGAAAGTAATATAAGTCTTTAATTTATGAGTTAGCTGGTAATACCCTGCAAAGAAAACTACTAAAACCCCAAACCCTAAAACTACTGCTAAGTTTAAATCAAATAGAAATATAGTAATAATTGAAGCTAAAATTATAAATGGAGATGCATATTTTAAATCATTTGAAAAAATTACAAATAAAACATAAAAAAAGCTTGCCAGTATTAAATAAATACAAAGATAAATTAAAGGCATTAAATTAAAACTTAATGCACTATCTATATTAAATTGCCCCAAGGACTGATATAAACTAAAAGCTAAAAATATTAAAAATAGGGGAGCAAATAAAATTTTTTTGAAAATTTTCACTAGATTATTTTACCAGTATTGTTTTATTTTAAATACTCCTGTAATATAATTTTCAATTCTTTTAAATTTGATTTTAACCTATAGTTTTAGTATAATATAGTAAATAATATGGCAATTGCAGAAGTAGAACCAAATGAATATGGAGATTTTCCAGCCAATATAGAATTTATGCCAGGTGAAAGAAGGATAAATCATAGTGGATCCAATCTTGCTGGGGTTAAAAAAACTTTAGATGAAATGATTGATAATGACCATGCTCTTATCCCAACACTTATTGATGATGAAGATGAAAAATACGTTGTAGATGGTGCTGAAGCATGCTCATTAGGTCCAGAAGGTCAGGTGGTCAGGTGGTGGAAAAGACCAAAAGAATGGATTAAAAAACACAAAAAAGAGATAATAAAAGCTGCAGAAGTGACAGCTGTTGTTGCAGGAACAACTGTAACAGTGACTGCTGTAACTTTAGATGTACTTCATCATATAAGAGAAAGAAAAATTAATAATACAAATGGAAAAAATACTAATAACTCACACTAATCCTCATCTGGATGACATTTTTGCCATCTGGCTTTTTAAAAAGTTTAATCCTGACTTTAAAGATGCAAAAGTAGAATTTATCTCTGCCTCAAGGGATGCTGCTTCTGACCAGTCAGAGGACAAAATTTATTTTGGTACAGGAGGGGGAAAATTTGATGAACACACTGAGAAAAAAGTAGGCCAGTCTGCAGGTTCTTTAGTCTGGAATGAAGTTTTAGAAAAAAATTTAGTTAAAGATGAAACTGAGATTGCTGCACTGGAAGAACTGGTTGAGTGGAATAATTTAATAGACACAGGCAAAGCTCCAACTTCTGATTTTTCTGAATATTCGCTGCAGTCAATTTTAAGGCCTCCTGCAACTGACCAGGATTCTTCTTTAAAATCATTAAAACTTGGAGAAGAAGTTTTGGACAGGTTATTTGAAGTAATTAAAAATAAAAAAATGGCCCGAAAGGATTGGGAGGGAAGGGTTGAGTTTGAATCTAAATTTGGTAAAGCAGTGGCAGTAAAATCAGAATTTATCACCAGGGCTTTTTGCAAACAAATGGGTGGGGCAGATATTTTTCTAATGTTAGACCCAAAATACAATTCAGTCCAATATTTTACCCCCAACGAAATAGACTTAGGACCAATCTATGAAGCTTTAAAAAAATTAGATCCTGATGCTTCCTGGTTTCTGCACCAATCCCACCACATGGTAATTTGTGGGAGTGGCTCAGCCCCAGAGTCCAAAACTACAATACTCTCATTTGATCAATTAATAGATGTGTTAAAAGAAATTTAGTTGACATTACTTAAAATTTTTCATTAAAATTATTAAATGCCCATTAATTCCCAAAAAGGCTTTGCCCAGGTTGTAGTTTTATTATCTATTTTTACCATAGTTTTAATTATATTTCTTTTTATTGCCTCCCAGTTAAAAATTTCCAGGGAATATGATTCTGCTACAGGTGCTGTTAAAGGAGTGCTTCTTGCCAAAGGAGGTGAAGACGGAGATGATTCTAATTCAGGCAGCGGGTCAAGAGGCAGCTCATCAGACTCTTTCAAAACTGCTGAACCTGCTAAAACTCCAGAACCAAAAGATGAGGATGAGGATGAAGATGAAGATGATGATCAAAATGAGAACCCTACTTCTATAAAATCCCCCAAACCATCCCAAACCCCTAATATAAAAATCCAAAGAGAGGGAAATAAATCAGAATCAGAATTTGAATTTTCAGATGGAGAAAAAATTAAAACTAAAGTAGAAGATGATGGCAGGTCAAGGATAGATATATATTCAGGCGGGATAAAAGTAAGGTATGAATTAAAAGATGGCAGGGTAATAATAAAAGCGGAAACAGAGGATGGGGAAGAGGTTGAGGATGAAGAGATATTTAAAATTGTTGACAGGTTAGACAAAGATGATATTAAAGTTTCAACAGCAGGTGGTAAACTATCAATAGCCAGGGGTAACTTTGGGGCCTTAAGCAGCTTCCCTCTGTCTATAGACCTTGCCACCAACCAGTTAATTGCCTCAACCTCTGCAGGGGTTAAAATTTTAACAGTCCTCCCTGACCAGGCAGTTAAAAATATGCTTGCAGCAAATGTTATCTCACAGCTTCCTGCCACCCAGTCAGCATCCCTTGCATCTGTACAGGATGCAATAACTTTGGGTGAACTAAATGGTTTGCCAGTTTACACTATTAAAGGAGTAAAAAATCAAAACTTACTTGGTTTTATCCCAATTCAGACCCAAATAACTGCAATAGTTTCAGCCCAAACAGGAAACCTTGTGCAGGAAGAGCAATCACTTCTTTCTCAAATCATAGACCTACTTTCTCCTTAATATTCTATATTCTGCTACAATTTATTCATGCAAAATTTAAAAGTAGCATTAGTTCATGATTATTTAATAGAGTTTGGTGGTGCAGAGAGGGTCTTGGAAGCTCTGCATGAAATGTATCCAGAGGCTCCAATTTTTACAGCCTTTTTGGATTTAAATGGATTGGGTCCTCACTCTGGTAGAGTTAAAAAATGGGATATAAAAACTTCCTGGTTGCAAAATTTTCCATTTGGTAGAAAATTAATTTCACCTTTTAGGATTTTTGCACCCTCAATCTTTGAAAGTTTTGATCTAAAAGATTATGACTTAGTAATTTCCTCCTGTAATACATATTTTTCAAAAGCTGTTATTACAAAACCAGAAGCTCTTCACATAAGCTACATTCACACCCCACCCAGGTATTTGTATGGATACACAACCTCTTTTAATTATAAAAAACATTGGTGGACCAGGATTGCTGGGGAGATAGCAAACCACTTTTTAAGAATTTATGATTTTGAAACTTCCCAGCGCCCTGATATTTTAGTTGCCAACTCAAAAAATGTAAGGGAGCGAATAAAGAAATTCTATAGGAGAGATGCTATAGTAATATACCCGCCTGTAGATATAAAAAAGTTTTATAAGCAGAGCTTCTCAGCTCGCTTACAGCTCGCTGATAGAAGAGACTCCACTGTGATTTATCCGCCAGTTCAGCTGGAACAAGTACAAAGTAAAAAGGAAAAAGGAAAAAATTATTTTCTTTCCCTGGGTAGACTTGTTAGAGGGAAGGGGACAGAAATTATTGTAGAAGCTGCGGTAAAGTTAAACTTACCTCTAAAAGTTGCAGGTTCAGGCCCTGAGCTAGAAAGGTTAAAAAAACTTGCTGGAAAAAGTGTAGAATTTTTGGGAGAAATAAGTGATGGGGATCTACCGGAAATTTATGCAAATGGTAAAGCTTTAATAGTTGCATCTGAAGATGAAGATTTTGGTATTACCTCAGTAGAGGCCCAAAGTGCAGGAACTCCAGTTATAGCTGTAAAAGCTGGGGGATACTTAGAATCTATCATTGAAGGCAAAACTGGTGAGTTTTTTGATAAAGCAGATGTAGATTCTCTAATAAAAGTTTTAGAAACCTTTGACTATAAAAAGTATAAATCAGAAGATCTCAAAAAAAATGCAGAAAGATTCTCCAAAGAAAAGTTTAAAAAAGAGATTAAAGACTTGATTGAAAAAAATCTCAAACAGGACTAAACTGAATATATGTCTCATCATCTTGAAATTATCGAAAAAACTCCAGGCAACCTTACAATAGTTGTAGATCCAGTAATTCTGCCAGAACAAATGATTGAAGAGTTCGAGCACCCTGAAGCAGGAGGTGCAGTGTTTACTGATGTTGAACCAGATCAGGTGATACCAGTATATCAGGCATTAATGGATGGCCGGGCAATTCCAGATACAGCAATTGCAGTAGCACCTCTTAGGCAAAAATTGCTTGCCCCATTTTCTCCACTTATGCAAGGCGCTAAATTAATCATGAGTTGGGTAAATGCTCCAACTTTAATCAAATTCCCTAGGAACTAAATTGTATAATCTTCTTATAAAAGGAGGTTTTTTCCATTACTAGAGTTTCCAGAAGTAGAAACATTAAGACTAGTTCTTACATTAAAAATTATTAAAATAAAACTAGGAGGAAGAGGAACTTACTTCTGCAGCAGCTGCCAACTCTAACCTGCGTGTTAAAACCCTTGGTCTCATATCCATAAAACCATCTTGTACAAATCCATCGGGCATCCTTAATTCGGGAGATTGGTGACCATTTGCGTCCTGATTCAGCTGAACTATTCTGGGACGCATTTCTAAATCTTTGAAAGGGATAAACTTAGGAGACTCTGGCATCAAAAAAATATATTAATACTGATATAAACTTATTGCAAGATATCAAAAAACCAACTAACATCAACTTCATGTTTTTAAAACAAATTAAACTAACAAATTTTAGAAATTACAAAAAACTTGATTTTAATTTTAAAACTCCCATCACTATTTTAAAAGGGGATAACGCCCAGGGTAAAACTAATTTTTTGGAAAGCATCTACTTTCTGGCCTCCTCTAAGTCAAACAGGTCAACACAAGATCAGGAATTAATTTTAGAAGGTGAAGATTTTTTAAGAGTAGAAGGTGTTTTAAAGGATGGTACTACCCTTGAGGTTGCCATGCAGCTTAACCAGTCAGACTTAGGAGTAAAAAAAAGAGTTAAAGTAAATGGTATCCCAAGAAGGGTTTTTGACTATTCAAGCAATTTAGTAGTTATAGAGTTTAGCCCTGAAGATATAAATTTAGTTAAAGGCTCACCCTCCTTAAGAAGGTCCCACATTGACCAGGTCCTTTCCCAAATTGATCGCTCTTATAAAAAAGCCCTTTCAAATTATGAAGGAGTAGTAATAAATAAAAACAGGCTATTAAAAAGGATTCAGGAAGGTTTTAGTAAAATTGATGAACTTTTATTTTGGACAGACCAGCAAATTTTACTGGGAAATATTTTAATAGAAAAAAGAAGATCATTTTTTGAATTCTTAAATTCCTCTGAAAGAAAGTTTGGAGATTTTAGGTTTGAATATAAACCAAATCTTGTTAGTTTGGAAAGACTAAAAGAATACCAGCAAAAAGAAATTTTTGCAGCAAGCTCCTTAATTGGTCCTCACCGCGATGACTTTACTTTTTTCCTGGAAGAAAAAGACCTCTCAAAATTTGGCTCAAGAGGGGAACAAAGGACTGCAGTTTTGGATTTAAAATTAACTCAGTTAAATTATGTGGAACAAGTTTTAAAAGATAGGCCAGTTCTTTTGCTTGATGATATCTTTTCAGAACTTGATGACTCCCATAGAAAACATGTTGCAGACCTTTCAAAACTGCAGCAGACTATAATAACTACTGTTGAATGGGATAATTATTTAAAAAAAACTTTTGGTATGGCTAATGTTTTGACTGTTGAAAACGGGCAGATAACCTTGAAAGCTGATAAGTAATCAAAACTGCCAAAAGCGTCACTAAAAGTGCATAAATTAATTTAGATAAAAGCCCAGAGCCTGGGATTCTTGGTTCAATAAACTCTTTTACAAATCCCTGTATAGTTTCATTCCAGGCCAATGCTGCCACTAGCCCAAACCCTGAAGTTGCCAAAGTCAAAAGCTGTTCCAAAAGCTCTGTATGAAACCTCTTTTCCTGGTTCTTTTCCTTTTGTTTTATTATCCGTGCCATGCTTAAAATTGTAGCATAAATTTTGCAATTGATGATTTTTTGCGGTAAATATGCAATAATCTAGCTTATGTCTCAATATTTAAAATACATCCAGACAATTTTTAAAAGTGACTTATTCTTCCCCCTGGTCTTGGTTATTGCCTACATTGGATTTTTATTTATAGTCAGGGGAATAATCCCAAGCGGAGCAGAGATCATTAATTCTTTTGCCTCACTTTATCATAAATATGGTTATGAAATTATCTTTGTGGCAGCTTTTTTAGAAAGTTTAGTTTTAGTTAACCTTTTTGTCCCTGGACAGGTTGCTATGGCACTTGGTGCCGTCTTTGCCCGCACTGGTCAAACTGAGCTTCCACTGGTAATCTTAGTAGCAGGACTGGGAGCATTCTCAGGTTATTGCTTGGATTATATTTTGGGTTATTTTGGATTTTCAGATGTAATTAAAAAGATGGGTTATTCAGATTTTTTAACTCTGGCAAAATCTAATTTAAGAAAGTTTGGCAAAAGGGGATTAATTTTAGGATTTATTCATTCAAATTTAGGATCTTTTTTATCACTAACTGCAGGTACTATAAACTTTAACTGGAAAATATTTTTGACAATTGCAATTTTAGCTACTTTTGTCTGGACATCATTTTGGGGGATACTGGTTTATTCTCTGGGTGAAGTCTTTTTGGATATCTTCAAAAGGTTTTCATTTTTACTGATTGGTCTGGCAGCAGGACTTATGCTTTTATTAAGACTTGGAAAAAATGATAAATGAAATATTAAAAATAAAAAATCATAAATACATATTAAAGATAAAAAATATTTAATCTTTGATTTGTATATTTGCTATTTAATATTTGATTTTTAATATGTTTGTACCTAAATACACGATTTCTAATTTAATACTTAAAAACATTGGGATGATAGATGCATCCAGGGAAATAGTTATGAATGCCCCGCTTATTCCTGCCTGGGAAGCAAAGTTTAGAAAAGAAGCGCTTGAGCGGACAGTCCACCACGGCACCCACCTTGAGGGAAACAGGTTAACAGAAGAAGAAGTTAAAGATGTTTTAGACGGCAAAGACATTTTTGCCAGGGACAGGGATGTCCAGGAAGTTATTAATTTAAGAAATGTATTAAAGTTTTTAGATAATGTTGCCCAGCAGCTAAGTTCAGCTAAGTCTTATGAACTAACTTTAGAAACCATGTTAGAAATTCACAGGGTAGCAACCGATAAAATTTTGCCTTCTGATGCAGTTGGGCAGTTTAGGTTAAGACAGGTAGTTATAAAAAATACTGCTACTGGACAAATCTCCTACACTCCTCCGCCTGCAGCAGAAGTTCCATACTTAGTCGAGGATTTAATTGACTGGATCAATTCGCAGGAGGCAGCAGATATGCACCCTGTTATAAAAGCTGGAATAATCCACTATGAAATATCAAGGGTCCACCCTTTTGTTGACGGCAATGGCAGGACTGCCAGGGCCCTGGCAACCTTAATTATGTTTTTGGATAACTATGACATCAGAAAGTTTTTTTCACTGGAAGAATATTTTGATGAAAACCCAATGGATTATTATTTAACCTTACAGGCAGTTTCTAATCAGTTAGTTTTGGATACCCATGAGCGGGACTTAACTCCCTGGCTTGAATATTTTGTAAAAGGGGTGGCAGTTGAGTTAAATAAGGTTAAAGAAAGAGTCCAGCGGATCTCTGCAGATACCCATGTTAAAAATAAACTTGGAGGACAAGTCCAGTTAAATGAAAGACAGATGTTAATTATGGAATATCTTCATAGGCATGGAAGTATGCAAAATAAAGATTTTAGAAAAATATTCCCGGATTTTTCAGATGACACAGTTTTAAGAGAGATAAAATTTCTGAAGCAAAAAGGTTTAGTCAGAAAAACAGGCGGTACCAAAAAAGCAACCTATGTTTTAAGATAGGGAATTTTAAGAAAGAGATAAAATCTGTACAGATCCTCGGGCAGCAACATTAATCTGGTTCCCAGCAAATGAAGCATCTCTCATTCTTTCAAAAGCCAGAGTATCCTGGCTTAAACTCATGGACTGACTTGCTAAAGTAGCATACTTATCTTTAACCGCATCAGACTCAGCAGTTCTTTCTAACAATTGTGAGTAACCAAATATAGGTGAAGCATCCTGTCTGACACTATTTTCTAAAGTTCTACATAGCAAATCTACTAAATGAGCATTATCAGTAGATTTATTGGGATCAAATGTATACTCTGTTATTTTTTGATGTTCTGATGGCTCAGGTCCCAGTTCATCACCTAAGTATATAAAGCTTCTCTCAGCACTTCTTTCAACTATAGGGATTGGTTTACCAGCCAAAGCATCTCTTCCTAACGCTACTGTTTTATCTATTGAACCAACCATTCTCTTTGCAGAGTTTATGATTTCAGAGTCAAAATCATTCTCAGGATCCAAACCCTCAGTTAAGGCTTCGATTTGTTTAGCTTTTTCACTACTATCAATCTCTAATGTATCAAGAATTAGCGCAGCAAGCTGTTTGGGTGTCACCTCCAATTCCTTTGGTTCTAAAATAGCAACTTCTGCAATCTCTGTCATCTTAAATAAGATTATACATTTTTTTCATAATTTGTAAGTAAGAATTGTTTAAAAAATAAACTTTAGTTACAATTCCAATATGACTTTTAAACAATTATCTGAATATTTTGAAAAACTGGAGAGTACTTCCTCTAGGCTTTCCCTAATTGATATTCTCTCAAAACTTTTTAAAAAAGCAGGTGCAGAAGAAATTCCTATAATCTCCTATCTTCTCCAGGGCAGAGTAGCACCTTTTTATGAGCCAATAGAGATTGGTATGGCAGAAAAATCTGTTGCCAAAGCCATGTCCAGGGTTTATGGGAAACCTTTAGAAGATATTACTAAAATGTATGGCAAAGTAGGGGACTTAGGGAGTGTTGCAGCAGACCTGGCTGGCAATAAAAAGAGTAAAGACCAATCTATCAAAGAAATTTTTGACTCCCTTTTAAAAATTGCCAAATTTTCAGGTGATGGAACAGTAGAAAATAAAATATCTGCCCTAACTAATTTACTGGAAAAGTCATCGGGAATTGAGGCAAAACATTTAGTCAGAGTCCCACTTGGTACCTCAAGGTTAGGAATAGGGGACCCAACAATTTTGGATGCCTTTGCCCTCACAAAACTTGGGGATAAGTCCAAAAGAAAACTTTTAGAGGGGGCATACAACAAAGTTTCAGACTTGGGGTTAATTGGCCAAACCCTTTGGAAAGATGGTTTAAAGGGTGTAGAAAAATTAGATGTTACAGTAGGCAGGCCTATTAGGTCGCAGCTTGCTGAAAGGCTGCCTAATGCAGAAGCTATTATAAAAAAGTTTGATGGCTCAGCCCATGTCCAGAAAAAGTTTGATGGCTTTAGGGTCCAGATCCACAAAGATGGGGATAATATCAGACTCTTTTCCAGAAATTTAGAAGAAACCACCCCAATGTTTCCAGATATTATTAAAGGGGTTATTAGTCAGGTTAAAGCCAAGACTGCAATTTTAGACTCAGAAGCCTTAGCCTTTAACCCGCAGTCAGAAGAATTCCTGCCATTCCAGGAAACAACCCAAAGAAGAAGAAAGCATGGCATAGAAGAAGCTGTTAAAAGGCTGCCCTTAAAAGCCATGGTCTTTGATGTAATGTTTTTAAATGGTAGTTCCTTAATGGATGAGCCGGTTTCAGAAAGGATAAAAGTTTTGGAAAAAGTTATTGATGGCAATGAAGTTTTAATTGCAGAACCCGGGGAAATTACAGATAAGCCGGAAAGGATCCAGGCTCTTTTTGATGAAGCTATCTCAGAAGGTTTAGAGGGTTTAATAGTTAAAAGGCCTGATTCAAAATATGAAGCAGGTGCCAGAAATTTTAACTGGGTCAAACAAAAAAGGCATTCTGCAGGTGAATTAAAAGACACAGTGGACTGTGTAATTTTAGGTTATATCTTTGGCAGAGGAAAAAGGGCAGAATTTGGTGCAGGCGCACTTTTAGTTGGAGTTTATGATAAAGATAAAGATGAATTTGTAACTGTTTCAAAAATTGGCACAGGTTTAACAGATGAAGAATGGAGGGAGATTCACAAGCGGGCAGACAAAATTAAAGTTAATAAAAAGCCTGCCAGGATAAATTCTATTATGACCCCATCTGTCTGGATTGCCCCAGAAATAGTTATAGAAATTTTAGCAGATGAAATCACAAGGTCCCCAACCCACACTGCAGGCAAAGATGAAACTGGTGTGGGCTATGCCCTGCGCTTCCCAAGGCTTGTTAAATTTAGGGAAAAAGATAAACAAGCTGAGGACGCTACAACAGTCAAAGAATTAAAAGAGATGTATAAGTTGCAGTTTAAGAAATAATTGTTAATTTATTTCAACAGCATCCTTGCAGACCCTATTTAATCCATGCTTGAATTTAATTTTGGTCTGGTTATCTATAAGACAGACTAAATATCTCTCAGGACTATCAGCAGAAGGTCTTACTATTTGATGGGCTACAGGAACCTGTTTGTCATTAAAATACCTAAGATCTATAAATACAAGCCCTCGTTTATAAAATTCAAGCAAAACCCTGTCTGGATTTTGCAAGCCTTCAAGTTCAGGCAAATCAGAAACAACTTCCCAAGCAGCAATCCTTCCCAAAATTACACCGGTGTTTTTTATCAAATTATTATAAGTATGGGTTAGTTCAGCGGATCTTCTATTATCTCCGGAAATAGCATTCGCTGCAGCCCTCTTCAATGACACTAGTGAAGCATCATTAGTCCTTTTCCAGGCCTCATCCCACCATAATTTTCTATGATATTCCTCAGCAAGCTCGTATGCACTATCCCTGGCAAAATGCCAGGATTGTCTTAAGGATTGATCATTGAAAACAAAAGGTTGGAAGGATTCTTTTAATTCAGCAAAAAAAGGCATGATCTGTGAAAGATAGTATTCGCTTTCATCAAGTGTTCTAGGAATAAACCAAGCTCGTCTCGAATTAATATCCTCTATCTCTTCAATAACCTGGCCAACCTTTGAATTATATGGTTCAGGTAATTTAATTCTTTCGGTAGTTTGAGGCATTTGCAAAAAATATCACTTAGCTTTTATTTAAGCAAGTAGTTATTGAATAAATAAGAACTATTATTGAATAATATTTTTTCAAATCCTTTAGGTTGAATTTTTAAAAGTTTAGAAATAAATTCTAAAATTGTTTTTATTTTTGCAGGTTCAGAGTTTAGAAAAGGGGAGTCTGTTTCTAAAACTAACAAATCCAGAGGGATTATTTTAACAAATTCCTGTTTTATTTTATCAGTTAAAACATCCCCATCAACTCCAATATAAATTTTGTGGGATTTTGCAAAATCTAAAACTCTTTTGTCTGGTTCACAATAATGGAAAACTGTTCTTCCTTCTAATTTTTTATCCCAACTTTCTTTTAAAACTTCTAAAGTTTCCTCAACTGCTTCTCTGTTGTGGATTATTAAAGCTTTTTTATACATAATTGCCAGCTTAATCTGCATTTTAAATATTTCCTTTTGTAATTTGATAAATTGTTTGGATACTGAATAATTGGAGTACTTGGTAATTTTATATTGGTATTTATCCATTCCTGTTTCCCCAACAGCTACAACTTTAGGGTTGCTAAATAAGTCTTCTAAATGTCTAATGTCATCCTGAACACCAACCCCGTCATCCTGAACTTGTTTCAGGATCTCTTTATAAGATTCCGAAATAAATTCGGAATGACGAGAAAGGTAGCTAAATACATGGTGGGGATGGATTCCAACAGATGCAAAAACTTCAGGATATTCTATGGAAATTTCTGCTGCTTTTTTAGAAGATTCTAAATCAGTCCCTATAGCAATAATTTTCTTAACCCCAGCTTTTTTTGCCCTCTCAATAACGTTTTTTCTGTTTTTATCAAAAGATTTAAACTGGATATGTGAATGGGTATCAAATAGCATTGGCACATATTGTACAATAATCAAATCTATGGCTTATGTAGCAGACTTACACATCCACTCCAGATTCTCCAGGGCCTGTTCATCAGCACTAAACATCCCCAATCTAGCTAAATGGGCAAAATATAAAGGTATAAGTCTAATGGGAACAGGGGATTGTCTTCACCCACTTTGGCAGGCAGAATTAAAAAAAGATTTAAAATTGGTTGATGGCAAATATCAGGTTAATGGCATAACTTTTATCCCCACAACAGAGGTTGCCTGTATTTATTCAGAGGCAGGAAGAGTTAGAAGGATCCACATTTTAATTTTCCTGCCAAACTTAGATTCTGCAGCAAAATTATCAGAAGTCTTAACAAAAAAAGGCATCAACCTGGTTTCAGATGGCAGGCCAATTATGGGAATGAGCACTAAAGCTTTGTGTGAAATAGTTTTTTCTGTAGAGCCAGAAGCCCTAATAATACCTGCCCATATCTGGACCCCCTGGTTTTCTCTATTTGGGTCGCAGTCAGGCTATGACAAATTTGCAGACTGCTTTGGAGATTTTTCTGACAAAATTTATGGCATAGAAACAGGTTTATCTTCTGAACCTGCCATGAATTGGAGAGTAAAAGACTTAGATGAAAAGGCCATACTTTCTTTTTCAGATGCCCACTCCCTGCCAAGGCTTGGACGGGAAGCCACAATAATTGGAGGGGAATGTTCATTTGAGGGTTTATCTAAGTCAGTTAAACAAAGAAAAATCATTGGTACCATAGAATTTTTCCCGGAAGAGGGAAAATACCACTACTCAGGTCACAGAAATTGTGGAGTAGTTTATGGACCAGAGGAGCTTAAAGAAAAAGGAGTAATTTGTCCCAAATGTAAAAGAAAATTAACAGTTGGAGTAATGCAAAGAGTAGAGGACCTTGCAGGAATTTCAAATGACAAATTACAAATTTCAAATGAAAATGGAGTAATTAAATCAAAAGCATTTCCTGATAAGCCTGGATTCAGAATGCTGGTTCAGCTGGAGGAAATAATTGCAGAAGCTCTAAATTCTACAGTCTCCTCCCAAAAAGTCAAAAATGAATATGAAAGACTGGTTACAACACTAGATACAGAATTAAAAATCTTAACTAAAACTCCACTTGAACAAATTGAAAAATATGCAGGAGTAAAAATTGCAGAAGGCGTTAAAAGGATTAGGAAAGGAAAACTAACTATAAAACCAGGTTTTGATAATACTTATGGAGTAGTTAAAATCTGGGATGAAAATGAGGATAAATTAAAAGAGGAGGAGCAGATGGGATTATTCTAGCTATAAAGAGCATAGAGCTCAGAGGTCAGTTATGATAAAAAGTTTTGAGGACTTAATTGTTTGGCAGAAATCTAGATTGTTAAATCAAAAGATTTATATGATAACTTCTAAGTTTCCTGCAAGTGAAAGAAGTAATCTAACCAGTCAACTAAGAAGGGCTAGTGTTTCAGTTAGTGCCAATATAGCCGAAGGTTTTGGTAGGTATCATTCACAAGAAAGCATGCAATTTTATAGAACAGCGCGTGGATCTTTACTAGAAATAAGAAGCCATTTGTACATTTGTTTGGATCAAAAGTATATGGATAAAGTTCAATTAAATGAAGCAATTTCCTTAATTGAAGAAGTTAGTAAAATGTTAAGTGGCTTGATAAAGCAAACAAAAAATTATAGATTAAATAAACTGAGCTCAGATAACTAAGCTCTAATAACTTATTATGAAATTAGTTGTAGGTCTTGGAAACCCAGGGGAAAAATATCTTAACACCAGGCATAATTTAGGCTTTGATGTTTTGGATGAGTTTAAAAGAAAAAAAGAACTTGGGAATTGGTCTTTAGAGACTAAATTCAAAGCACAAGTAATAAAGTCTGGGGATTTAATTTTAGCCCGTCCTCAGACTTTTATGAACCAGTCAGGCCTTTGCGTTGCCACATTAGCAAAATTTTACAAAATAAAACCAGAAGATATTATTATTATCCATGATGAGTTGGATATTGTTTTAGGACATTTAAAAATCAGGGTAGGGGGTTCAGATGCAGGACATCATGGTATAGAGTCTATAATAACCCACCTGGGCAGTGAAAATTTTGTCAGGGTAAGGCTTGGAATTGGAAATTTAAAATCCCAATCAGGGGAACACAAGCATAGAGCATTTAATGCAGAGCACTTTGTTACAGAAGATTTTTTGCCAAATGAAAAATCAAAAGCAAAAGCTTTAATTAAAAAAGGGGTTAAAGCACTGGAAACAATTTTAGAAAAAGGTGTAGAAAAAGCCCAAAACCAGTATAATCAGCAGTAATGAATAACCTAACTATGGAAAAGAAAATAATTATTGGAGCAGTTGTTTTAATGCTTATTGGTTTAGGTTTTTTTATCTTTAATGAAACTAAACCAAAACCAGGTACCCAGCTTGAGGATTTAGGCAGGACCCATGTCCCAATTGGGACTGTAGTTGAATATAATTCAAACCCGCCAACTTCTGGAAACCACTATGAGGAATGGGTAAGGGCTGGAGTGTATGATAGGCCCCAGGATGACGGGCATTTAATCCACTCATTAGAACATGGCTATGTCATCATTTCTTACAACTGTGCTTTTGGAAAATCCTCATCCCCTTTGGGTCCACTTGAGAAAAAAACTAATACAGAAGACTCAACTCAATCAGCAATGTTAACCAGTGACTTCACATCAGATGAATGCAATGAGTTAGTAAAAAATCTAACTTCAATCTATGATGGCAAAGGCAAAAGAAAATTAATTTTAGTCCCAAGACCCCAGCTTGATTCTAAAATTGCCCTAACATCCTGGAGGTATATAGATAAGTTTAATGATTTTGATAAAGCCAGGATTGAAAAATTCATAGATGCCCACAGGGACCATGGTCCAGAGCAGACCATGGAATGATATTTATGCTATCCTAATTGATAGTGTTCAAATCCATCCTTCACATTAAGCAATTTAGATACCTGGGGGCATTTTACTTACATTCCCTAATTAGATTCTTTACTGTGGGAATCTTTCAGATCTTTAGTGGTATATATGTCTATCAAATTTTACTCAAGCAAGGATTGAGTGCAAACCAATCTCTCTCTACAACTGCCCTAGTCATCGCTCTCCTTCACCTAGTTCAAGCAGTAGCAATCCCTTTGGCCATCTGGATTATTTCCAAAAAGGGATTAAGATTTTCAGTTTTTTGGGGAAATATTTTTTTAATTCTATTTTTAATAACTTTAAACCTTGCCCAATTTGACATGATCTTTTTAATCATCGCATCAATACTGGGGGGTATTGAACTAGGGTTCTATTGGATGGCCTATCATATCTTTTTTGTAGAGTTAACAGATGACAAGAAACAGGGTGAGGAAGTTGCTATCTCTTCATCACTCTCTGCAATTGCTCTGGTTGGGGCACCCGCTTTTGGAGGGCTGCTCATTAGCTACTATGGTTATAACGTACTATTTCTTGCCATGATAGTTTTAGTCTTTATTGCCATAATCCCGCTTAAATATCTTCCCAAACAAGAAGATAGGATGTCTATAAGTATTTGGAAAACTGCATTAGCACTTTCTCCAAAAAAAGAAGCCAAAAGTTACCTTGCCTTAACTGGACAAACCGCTGATCAGCTAACTTCAGAAATTTTCTGGCCTATTTTTGCCATTACTTTGGTGTCAGGAATAATTGGTATTGGTTTTATGGGATCATTAATTGCATTATTTGCGACCATATCTACTTTATTAACAGGCTATATTATTGACAGATTTGGACCAAAAAAGATAATAAAAATTATCTCATCCCTTGATGCTATATCTGGCCTGACTAGAAGCTTTGTTACAACCCCCATGCATGTTTTCTTAAGTTCAATAGTAACTTCAGTTACCAACCAGGGTCAGTTTATAACCTTAGATACCATAGTCTATGAACGGGCTAGACATGAAGATGTTATGTCAATAATTACTCAAAGAGAAGTAGCAGCATCTTTAGGAAGGGTTATTTTCTTAATACCCTTAGGAATTCTTTTTTGGTTTGGGATGCCTTTCCCAATGCTTTTTGTTATCACAGCGGTATTTGCCCTTACCACCAGATTTTATCCTTACGTTACTCCAAAAGATAAAAGTTATGCAGCCTGAAGTTTTAAAAGTTTTAGACTGTTTTCCATCAAACTAACAATTGTTTCTGGACTTTTATAATAACTGCACTTCTTTCACTAACTCCCAGACTTTACCCATCAATACTGGAAAAATCTAGCGCAGAATAAGCTCTTCGCCTAAAAACTCTAATCTCAATGGATTTATAACAACTTTTCTTTCACCCTTTTTTATAAAACCTGCATCCCAGGCTTTAATTTTATTTCGAGCGAAGCGAGAAAGAACTTGTTCATTCTTCTTGAAAATTTGCAAAACTTTTTGCACTTGAGATGGGGGCACAAAAACCGCAAAGCCTGCACCCATATTATATGTTTCATACATATCTTTATCAGAAGAGTTTGTATGTCTTTGAATAAATTCAAAGACTGGCTGGGGTTTTGGAACAAAATCTACAATATATGAAAAATTCCTTTTAGATCTCATTAATTTTCTCCATCCATGGCCAGTTATGTGGACTGCATAATGAACCTCTGTATTAACAATTAGATCCTCAACAAGTTTTGAATAAATGATAGAAGGAGTCAGTAAAGCTTCTCCATAACCTGTTCCATCTGAAAGTTTTGTTTTGTACCCTTTAGGCAATCTTTTTAAAAGCTCTTTTCTTAAAAGCGTTATTCCATTTGTATGGACTCCGCTGCTTTCAAAAACAATTATTCTGTCGCCATCTTTTAATTTTTCCTCAGATAAAACTTTAGAGGAGGGAATAATAATCCCTGTTGCAGATCCTGATAAAAGTGACCTTCCTGGATAGATAATATCCCTGTCAGTCCCTGATTCACCACCACCCCAAGCACATCCTGCTAAATTACATGCATATGCAGTCCCATCCATTAATGCTTTAATCTTTTCCTGTTCTAAATACCACTCATTTGGAAAGGCCCCAATGTGAAGCATAAAACTTAAAGGGAATGCCCCGCAGGTTGAAAGGTCATTAACAATAGTTGCTACATTATCAATCCCAATGGAAAAATAAAAACTTTCTCTATAAATTTTTTGAAGTTCATCTGCAATCATATTTTTTGTCCCAATAGATTCTTCAACATGGGCAAATTCAAAATCTACTGGTTTTTTAGATGCAAATTTAATTCTATATGCACTCTCACCTCTACTATTATCCTGGTCCAATACCTCAATCCCATATTTAGAAAATCTCTTTAAATTTTTTCTGGTTTTTCTGGTAGCAGCAAGTGCAATCAGTTTATAAGGATCTTTTAATTTATAGTTATCCCCAGACTGTTCATAGTGTAATTTCTTCATCCAATTTTTTTTAAACTATCTCTGATCCTTTTTTCTATTGGGTAATCAAATGTTTTAAATTTCTTCCCTGTAATTTTTTCATAGATCCCAATGTACCTTTGGCTCATTTTAACTAAAAAATCATCAGGCATTTTTGGAGGTTTTCCCTCCCCACTATATCCTTTTTCTTTAAACCAGATCCTTAAAATTTCTTTATCATAACTTTCAGGCTCTAATCCTTTTTTTAACCTGTCTTTGTAACTTTTCTTAACCCAAAATCTTGAAGAATCAGGTGTATGGACTTCATCAATAAGCATTAGTTTTCCATTGAAAAGTCCAAACTCATATTTAGTATCTGCAAGTATTATTCCAGCCCTGTCACAAATTTTACTGCCTCTTTCAAAAAGCTCCACTGCAGCTTTTTTCATTTGTGTCCAAAGTTTTTTTGAAACTATCTTTTTTTCTAAAATTTCTTTTTCTGTTAATCTTTCATCATGGCCGCTCTCTGCTTTTGTAGTTGGAGTAATAACAGGGGAGGGGAGTTTCTGGTTTTTCTTAAGCCCGTCAGGAAATTTAATTCCATAAATAACCCGCTCACCTTTTTCATAAGATCCCCAGATGGAAGTATCTGTAACTCCTGTAATATAGCCTCTGACGACCATTTCAATTGGGATGATCTGACAATTTTTGACAACTATTACATTATAATAGAGGTTGCAGACCCAGTGGTTATCTATAATATCTTTTGTCTTATCAAACCAAAAAGCAGACAATAAATTTAAGACAGCTCCTTTATAGGGGATATGTCCTAAAACCCGATCAAAAGCAGACTGCCTGTCTGTTGTAATAATTATTCTTTTAGTGCGCAAGCGCGAGCTTTGCTCATCAGCCAATACATAATAATCCCTTACTTTACCCTGGTGTTTTTCTCCCAGGTTTGGGATATTAACTGTTTTTAAAATATTAGGGATAGCTTTTAAAATTTTATTTTTACTAACCATTGGCCTTTTCTTTTTCTTCCAGGAATTTCTTATAGCCTATTTTTTTTAATTTATCATTTTTTAAAATTATTTGTTCTTTTAAATTCTTTTTAAATTCTAATAACTTTTTAATTAAACTTTTATCACTAACTGCTAATATTTCAATAGCTAAAATTCCTGCATTTCTTGCTCCATCTATAGAAACTGTCGCAACTGGAATTCCGGGTGGCATTTGGACAATAGAAAGCAGTGAATCAAGCCCATCCAAAGTTTTCCCCTTAATTGGAACACCAATTACTGGCAAAGGGCAGTGGGCTGCAGCAACCCCTGCCAGATGGGCAGCCCCTCCAGCTGCTGCAATAATTACCTTTAGCCCTTTTAAATTTGCACCTTTTGCATATTCTGTAACTAAATCAGGTGCCCTATGCGCTGATAGAACTTTTATTTCAAATGGAATGTTAAACTCTTCTAAAACCTTACAAGCATCTGCCATAACAGGTAAATCAGAATCAGACCCCATTATTATCCCAACTAAACTTTTACTCATTAAGATTTTTTACAACTTTCTTATTATTTTAACAAGCCTTAATGCTCTTTTAGGTGCATCTCCAATGTGTCCTCTTACATCAAGTAAATTTTCAATCTCACTTGATTTTAAGTACCTCAGTAAATATGCATCCTTTAATAGCATTTCTATCATTGGATTAATTTCTCCATCTTGTATCCTCCCCCATGATTTCATAGAAAGCTCTCTTAAGTGTTCATGTACCTCTTGTCTGTCAGCTCCTTTTTTTACAGCTTCTATAATTACTGATTCAACAGCAGAAAATGGGGCATAAAGATCTAAATTAGATTTAATCTTTTTTTCATTTATTAATATTCCTAAAATTATTTTTTGGGAAGTTTTTAATATTTCATCTGCAACTAAAAAAGCCTCAGGTAAAATAACTCTCTTATTGGCAGAATCATCTAAGGTCCTCTCAAGTAGGGAATTGGAGGCATTTTCTGCTAATACTGGAGGTAAATTATTAATATATCTTGCCAGGGAACAAATCTTTTCTGAGTTTAATGGGTTTTTCTTAAACGGCATAGCAGAAGACCCTACCTGGTTTTTAGAAAATGGTTCCTGCCATTCCCCAAACCCAGGGGACTGCATAATTCTTAAATCAAAAGCAAACTTTGCAAGAGACGAGGAGATAGAATTTAAAACTGTCAAAATTAAATAATCAAATTTTCTGGGATAAACCTGACTGGATATTTCTACTGCCTCTAAATCTAAAAGTGCTAAAAATCTTTTTTCTAATTGGTCAGCTGAAGTTTTTTTGCCATAAAGTAAGCTTGTATAACTTGCTCCTGTCCCAACTGCCCCTTTTAAACCCTTACCTTTGATTGTTTTGCAAATGTAATCCAAGAAATCTAAATCTATCAAAAGATCCTGGGCATAAAAAGCAAACCTGTATCCTAAAGTTGTTGGTTCTGCAGGCTGAAGGTGGGTATAGCCCATACATGAAAGTTCTGAGTATTTTTCTATTTTTTCTCCAAATATTTTGATCACCTGAACTAATTTCTCTCTTACCAGCTCTAGAGCTTGTTTGTCTCTTAAAATCTCTGCATTGTCACCAATATCCTGGCTGGTTGCACCAAGATGAATTTTTTTACCACCAATTTTTGCTTTTTCTGCAAATTCTCTAATTGCTGAAACTACATCATGATTGGTTTCTTTTTCTATTTCTAATATTCTTTCAATATCTAAATTTTTTTGATTCTTTTCCAAATCATTAAGTTCTTGTTTTGTAATTAATCCCGCCTCATATTGGGCTTTTGCCAAAGAAACCCAAATCTTTCTCCAGGTTAAAAACTTATTTTCATCACTAAAAATTTCTCTCATCTCTTTTGATCCATATCTCCAGGAAAAAGGGGATTGGTAAGTTTTAAAATCATTCATAATATTGTGTTTCTTGTCATCCCGAACTATGTGAAGGATATATTCTTCGTTTCACTCAGAATGACATGGTTAAGTTATAATCTCCTTTAATCTATCTATTTCAATTGCTCTTTTTATTTCCATTGCTATCCTTTTACCAACAGAAATTGGTTCACCATATAAATAACCAGAGTAGGGGGTGGCAGAGATCCCGGGACTGCCAGGCATTCTTGGGGAAACATCAAAAACCACAATTTCTTTTTTTGGAGGTCCTGGAAGTATTGCAGCTTGCAGTGCAAATGGTCCAATAACCCCAGGGGGATAAAGTTTTTGACTGGTCTTTACAAATCTTTCACCTATCTCAAAAATCTGCTCAAGCATAGATTCTAAAACTGTCACTGCAATATGTCCTGCCTCTTCATATTTAACATCTAATTTTTCTATAATCTTCAGTTGATGATCTACAGGAATTCTAAGTATTCCATCTAAGTTTGTTTGTCTTCTTGTGTCAGTTCCCAAAAGCTCTAATCTTTTATCAATAGGTGAATAAAAAAAGTTAAAATTAACTTGTACCCCTGTAATAAATTCTTCAATGACAGCATTTTTTAACTGCACACTGGTAAAAACTTTATTTTTTAACCTTTGCTCAACTTGGTTTTGATAATCTTTATAACTATCTATTAAAAAAAAGGCCCTCTCAAATCCTCTGATGCTTTCTAAAACTTTAACTATACAAAGCCTGTCAATTTTTTTAGGATCTTTAAATCTTTTAGGGGTTCTTATTTTTGCCTTATCCAAAAGATCATATTGGTTTGGTTTAGCAGACCTTTCTTCAATTTTTAATAAAAACTTATTCCCAAAAATTGGAATATTAAACTTTTTTTCAATTGAGGAGTAATCAAAATCCAGATAAACCTCAAAAGACCTGTTTGGAATAAAAATTGAATTACTTTTTTTTAACTTCTCTTGAATCTCTTTGTATAAAATATCAGAAAACTTATTTAATACTACTACCTCATCAATACATCCCAAATTAGCATGTGTTTTATAATATTTTGCATAAGTTTTTTCTCTACCTTTTTGGGCCACAACTAAAGTTTCAAACCCTTCATCTTTGGCCCCTCTGCATATATCAAGTGCACTATGCGATCCAATTGTTGCAACTGTATAATTCATCAATTTAAAACCTGAGACAATTTATTCTTCTTTTTTGCAATTTTTATCTCTCTGGCAATTCTTCTGCCAGTACTCATAGGTTCATCATATGTAAGCCAGGAATATGGGGACCCTTCAATAAATAAATTAGTCCCTGCAACAATCCTACAGGATATCTCCATTGCAAAAAATTCAGAATCCTCTGTTATGACAGTCTCTAAACAAAATGGTCCCCAAAGACCTCTTTTATCAATCAGCTCTTTTGATGCTTTGATAATCCGCTCACCCATATCGTAAGCTTCATGCAATAAAGACTCTCTCAAAATTAGCGGGCTGTTTCCCACAACTACATAGCTTGGTTCAATTTTAAGACCAACCTGCCCTCTCAGGGGAATCCTGCCCAAAGAATCAACATTTGTTTCATATCTTCTGTCCATGCTTAATATCTCAAGCTCACTGGTCAATGGAGAATAAAAATAATGTATATATAAAGTTACTCCAATTACATACTCCTGGATAACATAATGTTTGGCTTTAAAGTTTCCCATTTTTTTCTTAAAATCATTTTTTGATTTAGCATAAAAATAACCCTTGCCACCGGCAGCTCCATAAGATTTAACAATTACAGGATAAGAAATATTTTCAACATCTTCAAATTGGGCCGGGACATTAATATCTGCATTTTTCAACCACTGTCTTTGTTTTTCCCTATGTGCTTCAAAGTCCAATACTGATTTATTCCCAAAATATGGCAAAGACATTCTCTTATTTATCTCAAGCCCTAAGTGGGCAACAAAAGATCCATGGGGAACAAGTATGCAATTTTTGTTTCTTAATTTTTTTTCAATACTTTCAAAATCTGAATATTCAGGTATTGATAAAATTTCATCAATAAATTTAAATCTTTTATAAAAATGGGCTTTCTCAGTTGTTGTTACAACTAAAGTTTTAAAACCTTCATCTTTTGCCCCTTTAAGAATTTGTAGTGCAGAATGTGATCCCAGAGTAACTATCGTTAATTTGCCATTTAACATTCATTATTATATAACTTAAACTTAAATATTTGTCCATAGTTTCAATAACTTGAAAATAATTTTTTAGATTGGTAAACTTCTTAAGGTTTTAAAATATGAGCGCAGAAGTAATTGCAGTAAATGGAGGTAAATGGGGAGACGAGGGTAAAGGAAAAATTGTTGATCATTTTGCACAATCCGCAGATGTAGTTATCAGGGCACAAGGCGGTGATAACGCAGGCCATACAATAAAAAATGGGACTGGAAAATTTGTTCTTCATCAAGTCCCTTCAGGTATTTTTAATCCAGATTGTTTAAATATTATTGGCACAGGAACTGTTTTCAATCCAGTTAGTTTTATTAATGAAATAGCTGATCTGCAAGAAAAAGGTGTTGATGTCTCAAATATTAGAATAAGCAACCGTGCTGCTCTTGTCCTTCCAGTGCATATCATTGAAGATAAATTAAGAGAAGGACAAAGAGAAAATGGAGGAATTGGAACAACAAACAGAGGGATTGGTCCTGCATACACAGACAGAACAAGCAGGGATGGGTTATCAGTTGCTGATATTAATGACTTGGATACATTCATGGGAAAACTTAAACCTCTCCTTAAAAGAAAGCGAGATTCTTATCCGGGTGCAGATAATCCCCAGTTGCATACAGATTATTATGAAGATTTAAGGGGGCAATGGTTTCTTGAATTAGAAGAATATATTACAGATTCTCAAGCTTTAATAAATAAATATTTAAGCCATGATTCAAAAATAGTAATTGAAGGAGCACAGGGCACACTTTTGGACAAAGATTATGGAACACTGCCATATGTAACTTCTTCCTCAACAACAATTGGAGGATTACTGCAGGGTGCAGGAATTCCGCCATCTGCACTAACTCAGGCAATTGGTGTATTCAAAGCATATGATTCAAGAGTTGGAAACGGCGGTTTTCCAACAGAGTTAAAAGGTGAAGAAGGAGATAGGCTTAGAGAGCTGGGTCATGAATATGGAGCAACAACTAATAGACCAAGAAGAGTTGGCTGGTTTGACGGTGTTGCAGCTTTATACTCCAGTCAGTTAAATGGTTACACTGATATTGCTCTAACAAGGCTTGATACACTGTCAGAATTTGGGAAAGCCCAAATCAATTATGGATATCAGCTTGATGGTGAACAAACAGATATATTTCCAGCAAATGATAATGATGCCCTGGAAAAATGTATCCCCTGCAACATTTCTAAGTTTAAGATGGAGGATATATCTTGGGTTAGAAAATTTAAAGATTTACCATTAGAGGCACAATTTTACTGCAATAGAATATCCCAGATAACTGATACCAGAATAAGCTTAATTGGGATTGGTGAAGGAAGAGAAGATTTAATTATAATTTAATTTATATTTTTAAGTATGAATTTAACCCTTTCTTTTATAGTTCCCTCTGGAACTTTTATCACTGACATATTAAGTCCTCGGTAAGTTTTTTCTAGTAATTTTTCTATTTCTCTAGATTCTTCAGCACTCTCATTTCTTGCATAATCCTCATAATATTTTATTAGTTCCAACAAAAATACTTTTTTATAACTAGATTTTTTTAGGGCTTTTTTTAACAATTTATCAACAGGAATCTTATGAAACCAGCAGTATGCTAAAGTATCAGGAATCCCTCTGTCAAAGAATATTAACTCTTCTTTGGAAAGTTTTTTTTCTAAAGTAATCTTCATCTCCAGAACTTTTTTTTGAAATTTACCCTCGTCTCTTCTAATTTGTCCTAATGTTTTACCCTTATATAATTCTTGATCAATTAATTCACGCGCTTGTTCATGGATAACTCTGTAACCTTTGCCCCCCAATAATTTAATTAGTGTTGTCTTGCCGGAACTTGGTCCGCCAGTAATTACATACCAGTTATTCATTATTTAATAAATAAAAGCTTCGGCAATAGGCATTCCTACTTGAAGATAGGTTTGGTGCGATTTAAGAGCATACGCTGGATCGCACCAATCATCAAAGGCAAACTGATTATTATAAAGGTGCTGCCATGCTAAACTACCAAACTGACCATAACTTACTCCAGAATTTTCTGCTAACATCCCATCTTTTTGTGGATCATCTCCAAAGTAAACTATTCTGTCTCTTATTGCAGAAGCATAATTAATATCAAAGTGGCAATCTGTAAGCGCTTGCATTCTTAACCACTCATGGTGTGCAAGAGCAAATGGAAATACACCAGGTTTAACTCTTCTATTTAGCTGCTGAGGATATTTCTTTGCCCGTATATCATCATCAGTTACTAAAATATTCGGGCAATCAATTCCCCAAACAGAAAAAGTTTTTCTGATAAAATTTTCATGTCCCGAAGAAATAATAGCTGTATCAATCCTAAAATCGCTTTGGCTATTAATCGTTGTGACAGTTTCCCAGAATTCTAAAAATCCGTTAGTCGGCTGTGGCCATATCCTACTATCCGGAAATTTTTGGCCAACTTCAGAAAGAAGATATAATAATTTAGTTCGAACAAATAGCTCTGTTAAAACCTGATCTAAAGGCCTAAGGTTAAGATCTAAGGGAATACCTTTATCTTTTGGGACCTGTCCATTTAGACTCTCAGCTTTTGTTCTGAGAAACTCTAAGGCGCAATCTTTTAAAGTTTCACTGCATTCTTGTGTCAATAGTTGATGCACAAGTTCCAAAGGTGCTCTATTCTGTAATCCTTGCAGTTTATTTTTATAAATTGTCAAACCTTTTTCTCCAAAAATATCTTTAACCACATAATCATGCACTTCTAAAACTCCAAGGTTGTTTGGACTTGGAACAAATGTTTGGGCAATTGTATTATCAAAATCAAAAGCTAATAAATACCTTTCCATTATTTAAAATAATTCACTGCATTTTTAAAAATTTGCAATCCTGGTCCAAATTTTGGAATTGGTTTTCCCTCTCTTTTAAATTTTTCCTTTAAATATGTCCAGTGGGGGAATTGGGTAAAAAACATAGCTCTCTCAGGATGGGGCATTAACCCTAAGATCTTTCCTGATTCATCTGTAATCCCTGCAATATCCTCTAAAGACCCATTTGGATTTGGGTCTAGATTCTGCAACTCACAAATCTCCCTCAAAGTATAGCGGAAAACTACTTGTTTATTTTCATTCAATTTTTTTAAAACCTTATCACTTGCATAAAACTTTCCTTCTCCATGGGCAATAGGTGCAAAAAAATCAGGAAGATTTTTTACCCATGGAGAACTACACTCTTCAACTTTTAAATCCACCCATCTGACAGTATAGCGGGCATTATCATTATGTAAAAGTGCCACTTGTCTATCCCCATAATTCTTACCAAGTGCGGGCAGTAATCCTAAATTAACTATAATTTGAAAACCATTACAGATCCCAATAACTAATTTATCCCCTTTTATAAACTTATCTATTTTTTCCCATAAATGATTTCTTAATTTATTAGCATAGGCATTCCCAGAACCTGTATCATCCCCATAGGAAAATCCCCCGGGAAAAGCTAACACCTGAAACTGCTCTAATTTTTTTGAGCCATCTATTAAATCATTAATATGAACAATCTCAGCTTTACCTCCAGCTTCATCAAATGCAAACTTTGTTTCCTCCTCGCAATTTAATCCATATCCTGAAAATACTAGAACCTTTGGCTTACTCATTTTTAAAAACTTCTAAAACTATCTTTATATAATTTTTCTGCAGATTTTAGATTTGTTTCTTGTCCCTTTATTGATAATTTATCTCCTTGGATGGTTCCTATCTGTTTAAATGGCAAACCTTTAAATAACTTTTCAAATTGTATTTTTAAATCAGGATTAATTGTTACAATAATTCTTCCAGAAGATAAATTATTCAAAGTATTATTATCATTTAATTCCAATCCTAAATTTCCTGAAAGAAACATTTTAATTAATGCTTCCTTTAATCCACCTCTTGTAATGCTTATTCCAGATGAGATCAACCCGTTATCTGCTGCCTGATGATATATTTGATAAATTCTTTGATTTATTTTGGGATTAACTTTAGGAAGTAATTCTTTGGGATGTTCCCCCAGTAAATAAATTAAATCACCAGAAAATTTTGGATCAATTGATACAGCTTTTTCTATATCCTCAACTATTCCTATAGATGAAATTAAAAGGGTAGGGAGGACTGAAATTTTAACTGGCCTGCCTTTTTCATTAAATCCATTAAAATCATTAAACATACTATCTTTTCCAGAAATAAAAGGCGTATTGTAAAAAGTTGCCAAATCAAAACACCCTTTTAAAGACTCCTTTAACTGCCACAGCCTCTCAGGGTCATTTGAGCTGCACCAGCAAAAATTATCTAAAAGTGCAATCTTTTGCGGATTTGCCCCTACAACAACTAAATTCCTGACTGCCTCATCAATGCAGTAGGAAGCCATTAAATATGGATTAATATCAGTAAGTTCAGGATATAAAGCCTGGGATATTGCTACTCCTTTATTTGAATTAAATATTGGTTTAATAATTGATGCATCTGCATTAACCCTGCCTCTTCCCTGCAAAGGTTTTAAGACAGATGATCCTTGTACTTCATGGTCATATTGATTTGAAACAAATTCAAAGCTTGAATAATTTAAGTTGTTAACAACGAGCTTCTTTTTTAAAAGTTTAGGTTTTTTAGTCTTCAGATTTCTTTTTGGCAAACCATTATGTAAAAATTCTAAATCCAAATCCACTTTCAGTTTATTTTTAAATCTGACCTGACATTTTCCTGAATTAGTAAACTTTCCAATTACAGTTGCCTCCACCCCTCTTTTTTTCATTAAATCTAAAAACCTTTCTAAATTTTTCTTAGGGACTGAAAGTGTCATTCTTTCCTGAGATTCAGAAATCCAAATCTGCCAGGGGTCAAGACCTGGATATTTTAAAGGTACTTTCTCCAAATTTACCTCACATCCATTAGATTCTTTGGCCATTTCTGAAACAGAACAAGAAAGTCCACCAGCCCCATTATCAGTAATGGAGTTATATAAATTTAGATCCCTTGCCTCTTTAACTATTGCATTAGAAAATTTCTTTTGGGTAATTGGGTCACCAATCTGGACAGCTGATGCAGGAGAACCTGAAGACAATGCCTCTGAAGAGAAAGTTGCTCCATGAATCCCATCAAGTCCAACTCTTCCTCCCACCATAACTATGTAGTCTCCATTTTCTGCTTTTTTTAAATGAGAAATTCTTTTCCCAGCTTTTTTTGGAATAATCCCCAAAGTCCCGCAAAAAACCAATGGCTTACCCTTATAGCTTTTATCAAAATATAAAAACCCCTGGGGAGTTGGAATTCCAGACTGGTTGCCTCCGGCATTAATCCCTGCAATTACCCCATCCAAGATTCTTCTGGGTGAAAGCATTTTTTGTGTTAATTTAGAGTCCTTGAAAAGGGAAGACGTGTCAGAGGGGTCTGCAAAACAAAATCCATAAACATTAGCAACAGGTTTTGCTCCCAGTCCAAACCCAATTGTGTCCCTATTAACCCCACCAATCCCGGTTATAGCCCCGCCAAATGGGTCCAAAGCAGAGGGACTATTGTGGGTTTCAACCTTATGGGTAATTAGAAAATCCTTATCAAATTCAATTGCACCAGAGTTATCAGTAAATACAGAAACACAAAAATCTTTTTTTCCTAACTTTTTTCTAATCTTCTCAGTTGCTCCCTTAATAAATGTTTTATACAAACCATCTTTAATATCATCAATTGGATCTGCAAAAATTGTATGCTTACAATGCTCAGACCAAGTTTGGGCTAAAGATTCAATTTCTATATCTTTAGGATTTCTTTTAAGTTTCTTAAAATACCCTTGGATGGTTTTCATATATTGCAGATCCAGCGCCAGTGGTCCCCTTCTTGTTCCATCCTCATTTTCAATCCCACTTTTACCAATTTTAATTAGATCCTCATCTGTGATATTCAAATTAACTTCACAGACTTTAACTTCATGGTTTAATTTAACCTCAGGGACAACTTGATCCATCCCGCTATCTTTAATAAACTGATCTCTTTTTTTTATTGAAACTCTTTGGATTAAAGGATTAAATAAACTCTCTGTAATTTGAATTATCTCTAGTTTTGATATCTTCCCGTTTATAAATATAAGTCTTGAGGTATATACTCTATCACCATCTCTAAGTTTATCCTTAAAAAAATCTTCAATTATTTCTTTTGTAGTATTTGCCACATTGTCAGTAACTCCGGGTAAAAATCCTATTTCTACTGCCCAGCTAAAATTGGGCAGTGCAGAGTCTGTATTAATGTTAAATTTTTGCGATACGGGATTTGTTAAAAGTTGTCCAATCTCTTTCAGCTGTTTTTTTGAAAAATCTTTTTCAATTGTATAAACATCAGCAATTGAAATATCCAAAATATTTTTAAAACCAAAAGAATCTAATCTTTCTTTTAGTACCCTGGCCCTGGTGTCTAATACCTTTGAGGTAACCTCGATTCTTACAACCATTAATCTATTTGTATTTCTCTACAAGCTCTAATACATTTTCCATAAGTGCAATAATTGTCATGGGACCAACTCCTCCAGGGACTGGAGTAATCCTAGAAGCTTTTTTAGAAACACTTTCAAAATCTGCATCTCCTACAACCTTATCTCCAACTTTTTCTGCTCCAATATCCACAACCACAACTCCTTTTGAAACCATATCTCCTGTTAATATCCCGGGTTTTCCTACGGCACTTACTATAATATCTGCCTTTCTAGTTTTTTCAACCAAGTCTTCTGTTTTACTATTGCACACTATAACTTTGGCCCCATATTCCTCAAGTAATCTTCCCATTGGTTTTCCAACCAGTTCACTTGCTCCCAACACTACTGCATTTTTACCCTTAACTTCAACTCCTTCATCAAGTAGAATCTGCATAGAAGCCTTTGCAGCAGCAGGAGGTACTAGTCTTTTTGAAGTTAATCCATCAATATCTTTTTTTGGATCTATTAATTCAATTATCTCTTTGGGATCTAGACCTATTAAAAACTCCTTTGGCATTGGCAGCTGGATCATTATTCCTGCAATCTTTGGGTCTTTATTTAATTCATAAATTTTTTTTACAATTTCTGAAACTGGAGTATCTACAGAAAACTCAATAGGTTCAAACTCGATCCCTACCTCTAAAGCTTTTTTCTGTTTCATTGATGTATATAAAACTGATGGGGGATCGCTGCCAATTAAAATACTAACTACTTTTGGGGTAAATTTTAAACTTGATAATTTTTTCTTTAATTTAGCTTCTCTCGATTTTGCTAGTTTTCTTCCATCTAAAATCTTAGAATTCATCTGTCAATTTTAACTTTTAACATTAAGCCTTTCAACATCCCTGTACCCGATATCTGTTCTGTAATGTAAATTATTTCCTTCAATAAATATTTGACTCATTGCTCCATATGCTTTTTCTCTTGCTTCAATTACATCCTTACCCTCAGCAACTACATAAAAAAGTCTTCCCCCGGCTGCCAAATAATTTTTCCCATCTTTTTTTATTCCAGCACTGTAAAGTTTTAAATCTTTTGGGATCTTATTAAGTCCAAAAATTCTCTTACCTTTAACTTCAGAATAATCTGCAGGGTATCCTTTAGAACATCCTGCAACAGCAATCCTTGATTTATTATCTAACTCAATTTTTAATCTCTTTAACTTTTTAAATATTATTGCCTCTGCCACTGAGACAAAATCATTTTTAATCCCAGGAATTAAAACTTCTGCTTCAGGATCTCCCCATCTTGCATTAAACTCAATAATCTTAATTTGTTCATTAACTAATATCCCTCCCATATATAAAATCCCTTGGTATAGTCTTCCTTCCTTTCTCAAGCCTTCAAAAGTGTTATTAAATATTTTTGATATCTGATCTTTAATCTTTGATTTGGAAAGCACAAGCGGAGGGCTACTGCATCCCATGCCTCCTGTATTCTCACCATCATCAAAATTATTAACTCTCTTATAGTCCTGGGCAAATCCTACAACTTTAAAACTTTCTCCATCAGAAATTGCAAATGCAGAAAACTCTTCACCCAAAAGCCATTCCTCCAGTAAATATATTTCAGAAGCTTTGCCAAATTTTTGAAGCTCTTTAATCCGTTGCATTGCCTCCTTATTGTTTTGTGCAGGGAGAGCTCCTTTTCCTTCAGCCAGCCCTGAAGCTTTCACAAACCAGGCCCGCTCCTTTGAATTTTTTAAAAACCTTATTCCCTCATCAATAGAAGAAAATACCCTAAACTCAGGAATCGGCAGGTTATATTTCTTCATAAATTCCCGTGCCCACCCTTTATCCCACTCAATCTGTCCTGCCTCCCTTGTAGGCCCAATTGCTTTTATTCCATTAGAGACTAATACATTGGTCAATCCTGCCTCAACGCCGTTATCCTGGGCCACATCCACTAAATCCACTTTTTCTTTTTTACAGAGCTCTAATATCTCAGAAACGCTGGTGGTTTTTAAATCAGGGTATGTCTTAACAGGTTTTTTAGTATTAATTCCCATTAAATCATTTCCAGGTACTGCTAAAATTTTTTTAACTTTTTTAGACTGGGAATATTTATCTACCAGCGCAGAACCCCTCCCACCCCCGTCTACAACCATTACGACCAATCCATTCTTCATATTCATAGTAATAATTTAGCTACTGCATAATCTAGACAGGACATCAACATACATTTTATTCTCTTTCTTTTTAAGTCTTTGATACAAGGAATCAACATCATCTCCATCTTTTATTTTTTCAAAGCAGCGTGCATTTACAATTCCAAAATCAAATTCTTCAGATAAAAAATGGTTTGTACAACCTGCATATGTGGCTTTAGAATCCAAAAAATTCTGCATGGCTTTACTGGTCATCTTTCCCTTATTCCAGACTGCATCTGTCCCATCAGGATTTTTTATTACACCATCCAAAGAATCCGGGATTAATCCAGGGTGAGTATTAATAATTTTATTTGGGAAGGCATCAATTACTTCATCTAAAATAATTTGTTTCCATCCAGCTAATGCAATAAAGTCAGGATTTAGTTTTTTTAATACTTTAAGTAACTCTTCTTTTTTAGGAACAATAATTATTTTTAATTTATATTTTCTGGCTCTGCTTAACCCTAGCGCCTCTTTTGTATCAGAAATTACTGCCAAAATCTTAGCAGAAATCTTTTTGTCCTTAACTCCATCAATAATTGCCTGTAAGTTTGTGCCAGTCCCAGTATTAGAAATTAATACTACAATTTTTTTCATTAAAAACTAAATTTTCTTAGGCAGATAAGGGAAGTAGGTTATTCTTTCTATATATGTTAATCTCAAATTCAATATTTTTCATTCTTTCACCTATATCTATTGGATATTCCCCACTAAAACAAGAAGTGCAAAAAATACTCTCTTGTAAACCTGTTGCATCAATCATGCCTTTAAAAGACAGATAATATAAAGAATCAGCCCCAATAAATTTTGTAATCTCAGAATCTGTCATTGTAGATGCAATTAAATCTTTTTGATTAGGTGTATTTATTCCATAGAAATCAGGATACTTAACAGGAGGGGAGGAGATAAGTAAGTGGACTTGTCTTGCTCCGGCCGCTCTAATCATAGAAACAATTTTTTTCGAAGTTGTGCCTCTGACAATTGAATCATCAATTACTACAACTCTTTTGTCTTTTAAAACATGTTTCATTGGATTAAGTTTCATCTCAACGTCTTTTTCCCTAAGTTTTTGGGTTGGCTGGATAAAAGTTCTGTGGACATACCTGTTTTTAATTAGTCCAAAATCAAATGGGATTCCTGATACCTCGCTATATCCCAAAGATGCAGGTATGCCGCTATCCGGTACAGGTACAATAATGTCAGCTTTAACTGGATATTCTACTGCCAGTCTTCTGCCAAAATTTTTTCTCACCTCATTTACTGATTTTCCTAAAATTACACTATCAGGCCTGGCAAAATAAACAAATTCAAAAATATCAATCTTCTGGGTTGGTGGCAAAACTTTGTACGAGCGCATACCTGACTTAGTAAAAATCACCATCTCCCCAGGGCTTATCTCCCTTATAAATTGTGCACCTACAGTATTGAGTGCACAAGTCTCAGATGAAATAACAAATCCTCCATTTAATTTTCCAATCACCATTGGCCTGATTCCGCACGCATCCCTTATCGCTGCAATCTTGTCTTTGGTCATAACCAGCAGACAGTAAACTCCGCTGAAATAGGGGACGCATTCTTTAATTGCATCTTCCAATTCAAAACCCTTAAGTAAAAAATACCTAATTGCTTCATACATCAGTTCAGAATCATTAAGTCCGCTGCAATCAACAGACTTTTCTTTTAAAAACTGTTTTATTTTTTTTACAGAGGGCAGATTGCCATTATGGGAAATAGCTAAAATACTATTTTTTCTGTGAACTGGCTGTGTATGTCCATCAGACCTGCCGGAAGTTGCATACCTGTTGTGGCCAATTGCCAAGTTTCCTTTTAAATGTAAAAAATCCTTTTCTCTAAAAACTTGGGCTACAAGTCCTGTACCTTTGTGAATTTTTAAACTGTCACCATCAGAGGAAACTATTCCTGAAGATTCCTGTCCCCTATGCTGCAGGGCAAACAAACCAAAGTAAGTTACCCTGGCTGCCTCTTTACAATTAAATGCTCCAAATACTGCACACATATTTAAAGAACTAAAAAACCCGCTTGTTTAGCGGGTTTTAAAAAACTTGAATTAATCAAGTATTATGATAGTTAATAAGTGAATGTTTGCAGGACATCTATATATCCACTTTACCTAAAAATTTTAAGATAATCAATAACTCTTTTATGCTATTTTAGAGGCATATTCTCTTGCCCACCTGTCAGCATCAATTATATTTTCTAAATTATGTTTGCCGCTATTTTTATGTGCACTTAATGTCTTCTCAATTACCTCAGGGATTTTATAAAAAGGTAAATCTCCTTTTAAAAATCTTTCAACAGCAATATCATTTGATGCATTTAATACTGCAGGATAAGTTCCACCCATTTTTCCAGCAGTATATGCAAGTTCTAAACACCTAAAAGTTTTTTTGTCAGGTGATTCAAATGAAATATTGGGAAAATCTAAAAATGTAAACCTTTTAAATTTATTAGAAGTCCTTTTTTTAGGGTAGAGTAGGGCAAACTGGATTGGCAGTCTCATATCAGCAGGCCCAATTTGGGCAATAATTGTCCCATCAATAAACTCAACTGCACTATGTATCACACTCTGTGGGTGTACAACTACCTTTATTTTCTCTATTGGGATATTAAAAAGCCAGGAAGCCTCTAAGACTTCAAACCCCTTATTCATTAAAGTTGCACTATCAATTGTTATCTTTTTACCCATCTTCCAGCTTGGGTGATTTAAAGCCTGTGAAACTGTAACATTTTTTAAATCATTTAATTTCCTTCCTCTGAAAGGCCCGCCAGAACAAGTTAAAAATACCCTGCTCACCTCAGAAATACTTCTTCCCTCTAAACACTGAAAAATTGCAGAGTGTTCTGAATCAATTGGTAAAATCTGTACCCCCTGTTTTTTGGCTTCATTAGTAATAACCTCACCAGCAGCAACTAAAACTTCTTTAGTAGCAAGGGCAATGGTTTTCTTCTTTTTTATAGCCTCAAGGGTTGGTCTGATTCCTGGAAACCCAGGGGTTGCTATGACAACCCTGTCAGATTTTGAATTTGTTGCAACTTCAATATTTCCATTATCTCCCCAAAATATCTCAGGTGATTTTCTGCCCAAAGACCTTTTTAAATTAAATGCATCCTTATCTGTTTTTACAGAGATTATTTTAGGGTGAAATTTTTTTACCTGAGTAGTTAAAAGCTCAATATTAGACCCTGCAGAAAATGCCTGGGGAAAAAGTAATTTCTTGTGTTGCTCTAAAACATCTAAAGTCTGGGTGCCAATAGAGCCAGTTGACCCAAGTACTGAAATATTTGTCATCAAGTTAGTATAATATACTACTATGGATGATCAAATTATATTAGCTGTTGATGATAATGGAAAATTTAGGGGGGAATATATCCCAAAGTGGGAAGGTCATACAGGTAGTGGCAAAAGACATTTAGCAATTACTGTTTTGATCTACAACTCTAAAGGTGAAGTTTTGCTTCAAAAAAGAAAACACAAAGTCTTTGATGACATCTGGGACTTAACAGGTGCAACCCATCCTTTGCATACAAAAGATGGGGATGAAACAGTAGAGGAAGCAACATGGAGATGCTTAGAGAGAGAATATGGAATAAAAGAAAAAGTGAAACTTAAAAACTTAGGATTTTTTAATTATTTTGCCAAATATGGAAGCCTTTGTGAGAATGAACACTGTGCAATGGTAATAGGGGAATACAATGGAAATCTGAATTTAAATGAAGAAGTTGGTTATGGATATAAATGGATGGACAAAAATAAATTTCTAAAGGAAGTCAAAAAAAATTCATGTGAATTTACTGAATGGACAAAGCAGGGTTTAAAAGTTTTAGAAAACTCAGGCTTTTTTAATTAAGCTGCTTCACCATATCTTGCTTTTAGTAAATTAATATCTTTTTGTGGTAGTGCAAAAATCTTTACTGGTTCAGCTTTAACTTCAGGCATCTGCTTAATCTGAATATTAGGATTTTTAAGTTTAAACCATTCTAATGTATCCACAAAAAATCTCTCTTCCACTGAGGCACCTGAGGTTAAACCAACTCTCCTAATTCCATCAACAAACCAATCTATATCAATTTCATCAGGTCTATCTATGGAGTAAGCTTTAACCTTTTGTGATGCTCTTTCCTTTAACATTTGTGAATTATGACTTTTTCTTGATCCAACAACTATGACAAAATCTACAAATGGTAATAACTCGTCAACTGCTGCCTGTCTATTATCAGTGGCATAACAAATATCCCATCTGTTTGGGACTGCAACATTTGATCTTCCGCGCATCTCTTCCTGAATTTCTCTGATCTCAAACGTAGATAAAGTAGTTTGTGAATATAAAACAGCCTGCTGTGTATCGGGTACAATAACTTTTCTAGCTTCTTCAATATTTTGTACTAAAGTAAGCTTATCATCAGGAATCTCACCCATAACCCCCATTGTCTCGGGATGACCGTCAACCCCAGCATAAATTACATCCAAACCATCTGCTGCTGCTTTCTTAACCAAAGTATGTTGTCTTGTTACCAGCTGACAAGTCACATCAATAGTTAGACAGTTTTTAGCCTGGGCAATCTCATGCATTCTTGGAGAAACTCCATGTGCTGAAAAAAGAACAACGCTGTTATCTTCTACTTTATCCCAATCGTTTTCAAAATTAACCAAACCTTGACCATAAAGTTCTTCCATAACTGGAACATTGTGAACAATCTCATTATTTGTATAAACACGTTCTCTACCAGAAACTATTGCTAAAACTTCTCTGGTTGCCTGAAGAGACATATTTACTCCACCACAAGGTCCTCTATTACCAGCCAGCAAAATCTGCTCAACTTCTAACATAATTTACAATTATACACTGGGTGAAAAAATATTTGAAATATACCTAACAATCAAATATAGTTGTCAAATGATTCCTGAGTTAACCGAAATAAAAGCTGGAGTCGGAGCATTAATTATAAACCCTGATGGAAAATTTCTAAGCGTAATGGAAAACCATTCCCGGTTTGATAATCAAAAAATAAAAGGGATGCTTTCTTTTCCTATAGACACTGTAGAATCTGGGGAAACCCATGAAGAAGCAATGCAGAGATTACTTATGGGTGAAGAAGTAGGCGGCATTGAAGTTACTGAAACAAGCTTAACTGAAATGATATTAAATAGAACTCAACTAAATCCTGGAATTTGGCTATATACTTACCTTTTGCATAGTAAAAATGATCTTCTGCGTCCTGGAAATGCTAAAGATGTGTCAGAAATTTCTTGGCAAAATTTAAGATCCCCGCTTGATACCATAGATTATACAATCTCCCTTTCGAATATGGATTCCTTGCCAGAAAGTTTAGACCGCAGTGTAAGGGATGCAATCAACAAGGTCTTAGAAAAACAAAGAAGAGCAATAAATTTTGGTAACTTATTGTGGAGACCAGGAATAAAAGAAACAATCCAGGATTATTTTAATTATCTCAAAAGTCCTACTGGTTATATTCCCAGAGTTAATGAGCAGGTTTCAGGAAGAACCCCAATAGAAATTTTTGATTTTTTAGAAGAATATAAAGAAGAAGAATTTAATCATTAAAAATGTTTTATAATACGCATGCATATTTAGCATCAAAATTATACAGATCTGGTGAAGCACTTCTTTTAATAGGAAGCATCCTGCCTGATATTGCAATAACAAAAATTATTACCTGGGACAAAGGTCTTCATGGAAAAGAAAATTTTGAAAGCTTCTTCAAATTAATTGAAAAAAAATATCCCGAATATGAATTTTTAAAAAAAGGAATTCTTGCCCACAATATTATCGATGACTTTACACATAAAGATTACCCGGGTGGAACAGGATATGCGTTCCAAAATAACAAAGAGTTAATTAAACTACTGATAGAATATTATGAAATTACTCGCAAACGAGCAAAAGTTTTAGCCCACAACTATATAGAAAGTGCTGTGGACATTTATCTTTTAAAAGACCATCCAGAAATTCAGGATAAAATAAAATCTGCAACTGGAAAAACTAATAAAGAAAAACTGGCAGAAATATTGGGAGACTATTTTAAAAATGATGCAAATAATTTTTCAAAAGCATTAAATAATTTTTTTGGTTTAATAAAAAAATATGATTTTAAAAAGGAAGAGAATTGGGTTATTTTTTGGGAAGATTTTGCAAAACTGCTGGATTTAAAAGATGTGGGCAAAGAGAAAAGAGTTATACTTATGGATAAAGCCTTAGAGGTAGTTAAAAATACTTATAAAGTCTTTTTGAACTATTCTCTAAAAGAAGGTTTGAAAAAGAACCTATAGTGAAGTATAATAATTAATATGAATATCGAAAGTGAAGAAAGAATTGCTGGTGTCGGAGCTCTGATTGTTTGTCCGGAGTGGATGGATAGAGGTTTTCTGAGTATTGAAGAATTAAGAGCTAAAAGATCTACAAATAAATTAGCTGGAATGAGATCTATCCCAATGGAAACAGTTGAGGGGGAGGAGACCCATAATCAGGCTTTGCAAAGAATGTTCCGCGAAGAAACCATCCCAAGTATGAATTTAGGTTCTAGTTTAGATCGCACACTTCTTTGCAGCGCTCAATTGTCTCCTGGAGTAGTTTTATATTCTTATTTAATTGAGGTTCCTTGGATAATAAAATTTAGCTCAGGAGCAGATACTCAAGATGTAATTGAGCCCCGCTGGATTCCAAGAACTAGTGTTTTATATCCAGACCCAGTCAATCTTTTTGCATTTAGACCAGGCGTATATGAAACACTTGTTTCATATAACAGGAGATTAGATAATCCTCAAAATTTTATACCAGAGACTTTTGTAAATCTGAAAAATTTAGTATCAACAGAAGTTTTTGATTTAATGGATCAGGGACTTAGCCAAACTGAAGCCTTGTCCCGCCTAGGCCTTGTACAACAGCCTTATCCAGATTTCCCATCTTTAGACCGCTCAAGACTTGGACGGGTACGCCTTGCAAGTTAATCTTAATGTCTAAAATTTTACCTTTCATTTCTCCTGTCACATCATGAGGATTATTAGAAGTAATTCCCTCTAAAACTTTTTCTAAATTTTCACTATTAATCTCTTTGATTAATTTAGCTTCAGGATTTTTTTTGGGATCAGAGTCATATATTCCATCAACATCTGATAAAAATATAACTTTTTTTGCTTTCAATTTTTTTGCTAAATGAGAAACAATAGTATCCCCAGATAAAATAGAACATCCCCATTTATCATCTAAAACTCCATCACCATAAAGTACTGGGATTTGATTCCCCTTTAATAAGTATTTCACTATTTTGTGATCTAATTTTTTTAACTTTCCCTCGGATTGAGTCACAAAAGAGTGGGGAGCAAGTCCAACTGCACTTAAATTATAATCTTGCAAGCTTTTAACTATTAATAAATTCAATTCCAGCATTTGCCTATTCATTAAAGCAAAACCAAATTTTTGTTCTTCTGTACTCATCCCTTTGGATAACTGGTATTTCTTTGCCAGAGGATGTGCATAAGATCCTGCACCATGTACAATTATGAATTTATATCTGTTACCTAAAGAAACCTGGCTTAATTGTTTTGCCAGGCTATTTATGTTTTTCATATTTGGAGTTGGTGTTTCCTTTTTTTTATCAGTGATCACACTCCCACCAAACTTAATTACAATCAATTTTTTCATGCCTGAATTTTAACACAAATATAGGCTTTGGGGATGACGGGAGTAGGGCAAAGTGCTAGAATAATTAAATCTGCCAAAATCTGCCAGCCTTAAATGAAAGCATATTTAAAAGAAATTAAATTTAAATCAACTGATCATACATACTTAAAAGATATTACCCAGGATATAAATAATGCAATTAAAAAAGCCAAAGTTAGTATTGGTTTTGTATTTGTAAATACAAAACACACAACTTTAGGGATAGTTGTAAATGAAATTGCAGAACCAAACCTTTTAAATGATATTTTAACCCACACCCTAAAAGCAGTCCCAGAGGACAGAAGGTCCACCAGGGCTGCAGATAAAAAAGCTTATCCCCACCCCACCACAGACTACACCCACAGGTGTCAGGACAACCCATATTGTGATGAAATAGACATAGACTACAATGCAGCCTCACACATAAGGGCACTTCTTTTTTCCCACCCCTCAGTTGTTGTCCCTATCAGGGATGGCAAATTAGATATTGGAAAATACCAGCAGGTTGCTATGTTTGAGTTTGATGGTAGGGACGGGACTGGCAAAAACCCCATAAGGCAAAGAACTGTCCAGGTCTGGATCTGCCCTGCAGATGAAATAATTGAAATGGACTAAATATGGATTTTTTAAATTTCCTCGAAACTTCAGCAAAAGAAATTAACAAAACCCTTGATAAACTTCTCAAGGAATTTGAAAAAGACCAAAACCCAAAATTAAAACCCCTAATAAGGGAGTTAATTAATGCCAATGAAGGAGGCAAAAGATTAAGAGGAGTTCTGGTATTGCTTGGATATAAAATTTTTTCAGGAGACCACCTCCGGGGTGGACATATGCTTAAGTCTGGATCACACCCCGGAGGTGAGGACAGGGAAATTTTAAAAGTAGCTGCAGCTATAGAAATTTTTCAGACTGCCATTTTAGCCCATGATGACATTATTGACCAAAGCCTGCTAAGAAGAAATAAGCCCACTCTCTACCAAAAACTTGGGGGAGACCACTACGGCATATCTCAAACAATTTGTTTAGGTGATATTGGTTTTTTTATAGCAGCAAAAATCTTAAGTGATTCTAATTTTGCTGAAACTGAAAAAAATAGAGCCATAAACCTTTTTAATGAAATGGTTATTACTACAGGAATAGGGGAGATGCTGGATGTGCAGCTTCCTCATCTTGGTCTTCAAAGGGATGAAGCAGATGTCCTGGAAATTCACAAGTTAAAAACAGCCTACTACACAATTGTCTACCCATTATCTATTGGTGCCATTCTTGCAGGAGCAAGCAGTAAAGACCTGGAATGGATAAATTCATTTGGAGAAAACCTAGGAATAGCATTTCAAATTCAGGATGATATTTTAGGGGTTTTTGGTGATGAGGAAAAATTAGGAAAATCTGTCACCTCAGATATAGAAGAAGGTAAAAATACTCTGCTCATTACCCAGGCCTTAAAAAATGCATCAAAAGACCAGAAAGAAATTTTAAAAAGGCTTTATGGTAGAGGAAATTTAAATGATGAAGAGTTTGAACAAGTAAAACAGATCTTTATCTCAACAGGAGCACTGGACTATTCACGCATCAAAGAGATAGAATATGTTACTTCAGCCAAAAAGGTAATCCCAAAAATTACCAATGATAAAAGTATGCAAAATTTACTTTTTGAAATGGCTGATTTTTTAATAAACAGAGATAAGTGAGCTACGCTCAATATTGTAAATCTCTGTTTGCCTTTTTGGCTTCGCCAAAAACGTAGAAAGGAGTAAATAATTTTCAATTATCAAGTACCAATTTACAATGAAATTCTAATTTTAAAATTTTCAAACATTGAAAATTCATTGAAAACTGAAAATTGTAAATTGAAAATTTATAAACATGAAGCAGCTTAAAAGCACAGATCATATCCCTTCCCACATTGCTATCATCATGGATGGAAACAGACGCTGGGCCAGAAAAAGAGGCTTACCAGACATCAAAGGCCATGAAGAAGGGGCAGAGACTTTAGAAAAAATAGTTGAAGCAGCTGCAAAGATGGGGGTTAAAACTGTTACAGTCTATGCACTCTCCACTGAAAATTTAAAAGAACGGGCCAAAAGGGAACTAGCAGGATTATTTGGATTAATGCGCTCAAGCTATAACACCAAAATAAAAAAGATGATGGGCAATGGAGTAAAAGTTTCTATTTTAGGCCAGCTTGAAGGACTTCCACAAGCTATTAAAAATATGGTAGGGGAGCTAAAAAAAACCTACATAGAAAATGAGTCAATAAAATTAAACATAGCCCTAAATTATGGAGGCAAAAAAGAACTTTTAGATGCAGTTAAAAATATTATTAAAAAAGGAGTAGATGTAAATAAAATTAATGAAACTACTATTGATGAACACCTCTATACTAAAGGAGATACAAACCCAGAATTAGTTATAAGAACAGGAGGAAGAATCAGGCTTTCTAATTTTTTACTTTGGCAGACAGCCTACTCTGAATTATATTTCTCAAAAAAATTATGGCCTGACTTTACCCCAGAGGACCTAAAAAAAGCCATAATCTGGTACCAGACTCAGCAAAGAAACTTCGGCAAATAAGAGTCTACAGCTAACAGGCTACTGTCTACCGTTAAATTGCTGTAGTCCGTAGATTGTAAGCGGTAAGCACTTAGTTCACTTCAGTTGTAATTTGCAAAGTCTGAGAAAATAAATGTCTTAGTATTACAAAATATTTAGGCTGCAAATTGACCCTCTCAGCTGCCCCTGTATAATTATCTGCCAGATTTCTTCTAAATCTAATAGGGGTAACTATAGTTTGGGAAAGTGAAACTAAGTTTCCATTCACAGTTAGGTTATTAATACCTGAAGCAACAAGACCGCTGCAATCCTGATTCAGGTTGAGCATACCAGTTGCTGGAGTTGATGTACAAATTATCCCTTCAGAAATAAGTACTGCACCTATAGTCTTAACAGTTGCATCAATTGATATATTTCCCTTCACCACAAAAACTGTCCCGGTTGTGCCAGTTCCATAGGTATAGTCTTGAGTAAACCTAAGATCACCATCTACAAATACCACCCCTGATTTTGGTCCTGCAGCATTGCCTGAAATGTTTAAATCATCACTTAGGTTATAGACATGGTCTAAACTTCCATCAAAGGGAATATCAGTTTGGGATTTATCACCACTAATAGTAGGGTGCTTCACTTTGTTAGAGTCAGTCCTTATCTGGATATAAAAAATTGTTTTTAGCTCATCATAAGTTGGAATTTTAAATGGAACATATAATGCCTGGGGATTAGTGATGCATTGTCCGGTAAAATTGCCAAAAAACCCTTCAATATCCTCTTGTGTACTTATTAAACCCTCAGCTCTTGGGGCAATTGGACAAAGTGTCCCGCCAAAGCCCTGGGATTGTATTACGCTAAAACCATAGGTGCCCATCCTGACATTTGTATCATTTGCATACATCCTGAACTCATAATTGCCAGGTGTAGAAGGCATAGTAAATACACAGTCCCCATAATTTGTAGGTGGACCTGCCAGGGTCTGGTCACAATCCACATATTTCCAGTCATATGCAGGTTTTACAGCAGAATTTCCCTGCAGGATAGGGTCTGGATCATTTGGTGCAAATATTCCAATCCAGTCCCCGGAAGTGGCAATCTGGGCATGAATTGTATTCCTCCCGGAAAGGCTAAAAAAAACTAAAACTAGTACTAAGAGAGCCAGTTTAATCTTTATCCTCATAAGATTATGGATTTTTACCTGCAGCTGAATTAGTAGAAACAGGAACTTTGGGAAGAGAAACATTTATAGGTACAATATAAGAGATTGTTCCCGCTTTATAAGCCCCTCCTTCTTCAATTAAAGTTAAAGTTGCATCTTTACCAGTAGTAATATCCCTTAGATTGCTGCTAGAGCTGGCTGCAAGATACTTATTATCTATTAGCTTAAAGATATTTACTTTGCTGGCTACCTCAATCTTGCCCTCTTCACCATTATCTTTTTTAATGATTAAATTTTTACCATCAAAGTCAGTAATCCTGCCAGTAATACTAAGTGACCTATTATCCACTGGCAAGTCTTTGGGGACGTTACTATTTATAGCCAGAGGAGGAGCCTGTCTCACTCTATAATTTCTGATTAAAACAGATGCTCCACCAATTAATGCAATAACTATTAGAACAGAAAGAACTATAAAGACTGATTTTTTCTTTGAACTGGAATTAACTTTAAGAATGGGTGGAGTGGAGGGAAAATTATCCATTATTTTTTGAGCTCATCAATCTGTTTTTGTAAATCTTTAATCTGAACCTCCAAAGCCTGAATCTTAGTTTGCTGGTTATTGATGTTAATATTCAACTCATCAATCTGGTTGGTATTAATCTTCACCCCTGCAAACAGAAACCCTAAATAATCAAGCATACTCACAGATTTACCTGTTTCATCCAGAATATCAACTGGAGACTCTTCAGCAATTACACCCAGTCTCTGCTTTTGGTCTATACCTGTTTGTCTAAAATGATAATGGTAAAGTGGGGTATTTTTAATTTTAGACATTATATCCTGATAGTCACTTTGGCTAAGCCCCACAATATCCTTTTTCTTTTCTCTGGAACTATTATTAACAAATGTCCCATTTACCTCCAGCCTATCCCAAATTGAAACCCTTCTTCCTAAGCCTGAGCTTGAGTTTCCCAAAATCATCAGAGTTTGATAACCTCCTGTATCATTGGCAATCTCAGCCCTGTTGGAGGCCCCATTCACAAAGCCTGTATGGTCTGAGTTAACCTGGATTGGATTAGTTGAATTCATCATCCTAAAATTTTGGCTAACATAAGAAGGTCCTCCCCATTGATCAGCCGTGAATCTAGCAATTTCAGTCCCCTTACTGGACCAGTTTGTGCCATCATATTGTTCATAAATGGAAACACCACCGTAACCGCTATGAGCAGCTAATCTTACACCTGTGTGATTACTGATTACTAAATCAGGGAAGGGATAAGCCCAAGCACCTGGCTCCCTGCCTATTCCAAAGTACCAGGGAACCCCATCAGACATGAGCCCGTTTGCATTAGTTGACAGGCCAAAGTATGAAGTATTAGCTGAGATCTCCGGGAATAAAAGTAGGGATGTAGAAGCAGAAAGGTAAGCGTTACCTACAACTTCTAATCTTTGAGTTGGAGCAGCTGTTGCAATCCCAAGGCTTCCTCCGTTAGCAATAGTAATACCTCTGGTTGCCTGGGCTGAGTCATCAGTAATAGTAATATCTCCATTACCTATAGAAGGTCTCAAGTTTACAGTGTTCGTATCCATACTTTGTATACGCAAACCTCCTTGACTAGAAGATCCTAAGATAGCCATACCATTTACATCAAGTGTTGCACCAGGTGCAGTTGTTCCAATCCCAACATTGCCACCATTGATATACAAGGTTGTAGTATCAATGCCTGTATTTGAAACTGTGTTTAAACTGATTGTATTTTCGTACATATGTATATAAGAACCTCCCCGGGCGGTGTTTATCCTCGGAAAGCAGTTTGATCCTCCGTTATAATTCCTTATATTATTCCCAATTCCAACTCCAGACCATGTGCACCCGGGCTCACTTGCCCATAAAAATAGATCTGCTTCAAAGGCAGGTGTACCATTCCCGGTAGAATGCAGGAGCATTGATGTATCCCCATGTCCACCCTGGATATTAAATTTATAAGGAGTAGTGACAACACCTATCCCCAATTTCCCAGAAATATATGCATCTCCAGATATATTATTCCACTGTGCACCCCCAGATTGTGCCCCAACTGTAAAAATATCAGAAGGATAAGAGTTAAGTAAAAATCCTGATGTTCCAACCTGGGCAGAAGAATTATTAGCTTTTGTTGCAAGATAAATAGATACTGCAGCAATTAAAATAAGGGAAAGGTAAATGAAATGGAATCCAAACTTAGATAACCTTTGGAAAAAATTAGGCATTAATCTTAGGATAGCTAATTAGAGTGGTAGTGTCAATCAGCCTGGAAAAAAATATCCAGGAACTGCTTTGCAGAAATTATTTTGATGTTTTTGAATGTTTTTAAGGCCAATAGATGCTTTTTATCACCTGATATTAAAAAATCAGCCTTTGCTTCAACTGCACATTCCAAAATCATATTATCCTTAGGATTTTCTTTAATATGATTAATTTTTTTCTTGGGTGAAACCAGACTGGCAAACATTAAAATACCTTCAATTACTTCTTTAGTATCCTTACTCTGCCATAAAAACTTTTCCTCAAGTTTCTCTGATAATTCCAAAAGTATTGCCCTGCTTATATAAAGCTCTATCTCATTTTCCCTTGCAAGCTCCAGGCACTGCCTGGGGTTTCCTCCAAAAATTATGCTTGAAATAAAAATATTGGTGTCAAATACAACTCTGGGTTTAACCTTCATGGAGGATACGGTCAATGTCTTCCTCAGAAGTTATTTTGAAGCGTTTGGCAGTTTTTGTCCCCTTTTCATAAATCCTCTGCCACTTTTCTTCTTCTGCAATCTTGTTTATCAAAGAGCCGATAAAAGCACTCCTTGATTGGCCTGACACTTTCCTGGCCTGCTCAAGTTTTATAGCTGTTTTTTTTGGCAAAGATATGGATATGACTTCTGTTGTCCTTTGGATAGTTTTCATACAGTGTAATAATATCTGGTTAAGCATTGGTTTGTCAAATTTGAATTGCATTGCTGTAGTCTGTAAGCTACTTTTTTTGCGAAGCAAAAAAGGCAAGCCTGCCTGTCGGCAGACAGGGTTCTGCGAGCACAAAGTACAATTTATCATACTGAAGTGCTGGTCAGGTCCTTATTTCTTAGGTACAGGAGGTAGAGTTGGTACAGGAGGAAGGGGAGGGGTATAGTTTACTGAAATAACTTTATATTTCCCATCAGTCATTTGCAAAAACAGTGTTACATCTTTATCCGTCTCTAAAGCAGTAAGGTCAGTAGATGAGGTAGCAGTGTTTATTGCCCTGCCCCCTGTTTTGATCTTATTAATTATTGCATTGTCTGAGAGTTCTAACTCTCCTGATTTGCCAGAAGAATTTGTAACAGTAAGCATTTTACCTTCAACTTTAGTAATTTTTCCCTGCACAGTTGCAGACTGGGATGTGTAAAGGTCATTTTGTGTAAGGTTTGCCAGGTTAGCAATCCCTCCGCCTTTGCCCAAATTTGAGCTTGCACTTCCTATTAAAAATCCAACAACCAAAGAAACTGCTACACCTATAAGCAAAGTAGTTTGGGACCCTTTAATCAAAGCCATGTATCCATTGTTTTATATCTCCAAACTTTTGTCAAGGACTGGCACTTGGTACAATGATCCTTCCCTGGGTATGTACATCACCACCTGTGGTATCAATAAATGGAGGTTTTTCTGGCCTGACAGAGACTGTAATGGTTTTTTGCAGGGTAGATGTTTGTAC